>Ga0307513_10006410_pt1 | contig 15378 bp, 17 predicted proteins | sample 15_EM_MG_FD_202174 | JGI IMG/M metagenome (GOLD analysis project Ga0307513, IMG submission 202174) | Populus trichocarpa ectomycorrhiza microbial communities from riparian zone in the Pacific Northwest, United States - 15_EM | ecosystem: Host-associated > Plants > Roots > Unclassified | place... | reverse complement strand
ATAAACTTGCCCGTTCAGCGCTCAGTTTTTCTGCCGACGACAGTAGGATGCTGTGTTTTGCTGTGCAGCAAGGCCGGGAATAGTTCGAGGTTCACACGTTCCTGGTTGCGGTTTATGCACATATAGAGTTTAAACGCAAAGCAGTGTTCGGCCATGAGAAGTTAGATAACACGTAGAAAAAGGCACAAGGGTGGACCGTAAGATAAGAAAATTCTCAAGACCGACGATACTCAGACATTCCGAAGAACTCCAACCCCCCGTTTTTTGCGAAAACGAGTTCATTAGAATAACGCCTGGAATGGCGAGACGTGATATATTTGTACAGGGACACTCACTCCACGCTCGACAATTGCCCTTGTTCTGTTGGTTGAATCATTGACAAAAAGTGTTTCGCATTATATCTTTACATCTTCATTTAGGTTAGAAATCAAAACATTTCTGAATACTCGGACAAGACTTACAACTAATTAGCACCAAGAGCATCCATTGGAGAACAGCAAGCGAGGCCGCGCTGTGGTCCGATATTTTCATAACGTCCTTCGACATCAGAACAAGTTTCGTGCCTGGAAGGCGATGGCAACAGTGGCCTTGATCATCGTCATCCGATGAGAGGTCCATGGTGTTGGCATCTGACCTGGGGGCGCCATGGGTATGCTTCCGTCCCATTTCGTTTGTGTTGTATATTGCCGTTGACTCTGTTGGTGATGGTGAGGCCGATGGTACTTGGTGATCTGGGGGTGGTAGACTTGGGAGATAAACAACGGTGGTCATTCAAAAGGAATAGGAGATGGTGTAAGGGAGAGCCGAGTCCTTGATGTTTCTTCACAACCGTTGTCCGATCCTCGCTCTCAGAATCGACGGCCCACGATGGCGTGCAGCTGGTCACCATTCCCAAATCATTCTCTATCAGCTCGCGAACATACCCCCTCCTTTCAAGCAGATCGTGACGTGGACGAGGTATAGAGTCCTTCGAGCTGGAATGAAGGTGCTTGTCGAATTCGAGGCTGTCCTCGACGTGGTTTGCGTTAAGGAAAGTAAGATCTCCTGCCTAACCAATAGCACTGCCAGCACGGTGAGAGCAACGACCGAAAGATTTTCGGGGATGAAAGAAGGGGAAGAATGCCATGAACATATTAATTAGAATTTGTGCAGAGTGCGTGGCTTATCATCCTCCGAGCAGTCGTATACGACTCCGTGCTTGGCTTTGGTCGCGTTCGATAGGCATTGTGCACTTCGCTTTCGGCTTTCCTCTGTGAGTTCTTTGCGCTGCCATTGCTCTGTGAAAATGGGGGGCATATGCGAATCATATTGTAGATTCGGTTAGACATCACGGGAGAAGCTGTTGACATGGAAAATGTGGAAAGTCGGTGGTGTTGCTGTGGCGAAGGTGTAGAGGGACTGTAACCAGATGGCAGGGGGAATTAGGCGAAACAGCGGAGCGACAGGTACTGCCCTGTTCGGAATTCTGGGAGCATAATTCTTCGAAGTACACCAGAGTACACCTTCCTAATTCTCGACAGTGCCGGGGATGCGGGATTGACGTTACACCGAAGCTTCCCGTCGCAGTTGCTCTTGGTTAGGGGGAACAAGGGACGATGGCAGTCCTTGACCGCCAAAGGGGACAGGCACTCAGAGAGTTGGATTGACGAGCATTTTCACCATGGGAATTGGGTGGACGACACTGTTCAGAAAAGTGGTTATGAGGCTTGATACTATTGGGCACGCAAATGCAAGATAAGGACATACGATTATGCCATGATTTCCATGCCGCTGCTGACATTGAGCAGGTTACGCAGGGCTATCCTGTATGGCGATGGTGTTGAATGTATTGTTGAGTGCTGTTGGGAATTTGTGAGATCACCGAAAACGATCTTCAGAAGGGGATGACTGGGAAAAGTTCGTGTTGGCTGAGTCAGCATCGTTCATCGTTCTATACCTCGCACCGATCGAGTTATAAACTGTAAAGGCCAACATGTTCGGCTACGCAGGCTGTGCGCTGCATACCATTTTGGCTATCACTCGTGCTAACCTTCATCAGGCAGCTTTCCTCGAACAAATTATCCCCGTTACGACTTAGTCAATTCCAATGATGCCCAACTCCATCGTTTTCATCTCGGTATTAACCATTGCAGGCTTCGATTAGGGGTTATGCATGTTGAAGCGTTGAAATTCTCAGACGACCGCAGAGTGATTCTCCTAGATCTTACAGTATTGTGAGTTCGTTCTTAAATAATAAAGAATGCTTGGAGACTAAATATTTTTCTTGTTAACCGAGCAAGGCTACGCTACTTGAAGAAATTTTATTCTATCAGGTGCGCTATAATCTATCACCTGCTTTGCGTACTTTAACACCAATGGCTTTAGGATGTGGGGGGGGGGGTGTCGACGAATGAGAGTTTCCAGCCAAAAGTACAGGCCATGCTAGATGTCATTCAAAATGGGTCATCACATAGGCCCTGGCCAGGAGAACTGGGAGAACCAGAATCTCTAATATATCAAGGTCAAAATGCAACGTGTGTTGCAGCCAATTCTCGACCAAATTCCCCCTCTCGACAATTTTGGTCGGTAACAACAGCCTTACCAACTCCGCCCACTGAAGCATATTCGGCTTGGGCATTCTCATTTGACAATAGAATACCCCTCCAAGAATCCTACTCTCTCAGAAAGACAGAGACAGACGTCTTTCGCTCTCCACACCCAGAGTCCCACTCGCCCAACTGCATGGTTTGCATCATTAGCAAGGGTTATCATAGGATTGACCAGTAGATCGACATTGCCTACCTGTCGGAGAGGTTGAATCTCAGGAGGGAAGTAAGATTTGGATCTTTAACCTCATTCAGGAGACACGGATGGGTGCTGACGTGAAGATCCGAAGATCGATTTGGAGAAGGTTCCTTTCTCCTCCCACCTCTGACCATTAGAACCTTGTCGAGATCAACGGACGACCCGTGCTCTGGTACCAATTTGTAATCGAAAAGACACGTCAATTGGCTGGACGGACACAAGCGATGTTCAGGTCAGGGCGCCGCCGAACGACTCCTACGACCTATAATTTTACTTAAAGTTCATTTTCCGCGGTGGCTACAATGGGTTTAAGGAGACTCGTACAAACATTTATCTAATGCAACACCATCCAGTTCGTGCAGTGTGTCGAGTACGCCTATTTCCACTGATGTGCCGACAAATACACCTACCTCCAGTACCAGTCACCCCATTCTCTCCCCTAACCCCCAGGTTGAAGCTGAAGTCCTTGTCGTATCTCTCGACATGGCCCCCATGCCATCCGCTCTCCATAGCGTGTCTCCTCTGGAAGTCGTTCCTCGATCCCGCAGTTGAACAAATCGGCTGTGTATTACTCCCTCCATTGACCATTGACCGAATAGCCTCGCCGTGGTATCTCTAGGGCATTGTGTCAAGATGATGGGAATGACGGAGGCGGTGTTCAAAGTTGGCGAGCTGGCACACTGGCCATTCGATACGGGCGGGGCAAAGAAATGAGAGGAAGAAATATATTCATTTTTTGGAGAACGTGATTGTGATTGTGTGCTCAACTTGAGCGATTATGACCAGAAGATTTATGAAGATAAGAGTACAGTGTGTTTTTTTATCTATTCGTTATTTTGTTGAACACCCCTGATCTTTTTTTCCTTGTAGAATCCTATGCAAGAGGAGGCTCTGCTCTTTTCAACTCAATGATATGTAATTCGTGGTAGTTCATCATGATATATGTCGTACGTCGCATCATTCCTCTATCAACTACCACCTCTAATAGATTTCGTTCTGAAGTATTTGACAGCTTGCGGTTTCACCCATGGATACTACGCTCACGCGCCGGGATTGAGATCGACAGTCTTCGTATACGATAGATGGTACCAGCACCTATGCATCGTTGCCAATATGCGCGGGGCTGCAAGCGGGTTTCCAGTGAGGACAGTGAAGCAATGATGAGCGGGGGGTTTTAACGAAAGAAGTGGGCACATACCTTGGAACTCGGACTCGTCGTTTCGAATGGACTAGATGCCTAACGTTCGGGCTGCAGGTCGCCTGTAGGCACAGAGAGGTGGCGCAAGGCTACTCACCAATAGTGAACGGACTAGCGGGTGCTTCATTTTCGAATTTTCTTTGGATGGATAGAGATTTGTCTCTGAATCTCGTTTGACCCGCCGCCCTTTTTGTTTTATATTTAGCTTCTGTATCCATTCTGTATTTTTCATTTTTACATGTTCCTATGTTGTTGCCATACCCACATTTTCTGTAAACACTCTACATACCTTTAGAAACGTCAATGCGTGGCCGCGACAAACTCTGAGTAAAGGATACAGACTACTAAACGTTCTGGCCGTGGTATCGACCCTATCGACACACGATGGTAAGTGTCTCTGCGACTCGGGGAGGTAGACCTCCTGCGCATAAATTCGGGTATTTCGTGATTAAGTTGTGACAGCCGCCCTACAATAACGCTCAAATTACATCGTTTGAAACCTTTGAATCACGCTTGCCCACTCTGCAGATCGTCGCAGCTCTTCATCACTCTCCCTTTGCCTCCGAATTGCTATCGTCTTTTCGATTTTCTGGTGTGCATCTTCCATCCAGGCAATCAGCTGATCCTGCGGTTGAGGGTCCACTGTTTGGTTCTTCCCAAATGTCAGGATCAAAGAATAATTCGGTGATCGAGGGAGGATCACACACTTTCAACCAGTCTATCATCTCATTGACAATCCAGTCCACATCCCAGGGTGCGTCAAAATAGGAGCCAATTTGGGAGAGACACCGTATTGCAAACAAAATACATTTGCTGGATGTTGATGCATGGGTGAATGCAAAACTCCAATTGCGACGATTCCGGGAGTATAACAGGTAATTGAGTTCAGAGGAATCCCAGTGGGAAATCTCATATGGATCGGCTTTGGAATTGCCCCCATTGTGGGTGAAGCCATCTCTGCAGTATTGCTCCATTAGCAGCACCAGCAACCAGCCTTTGGCATGACTTACCCGCAAGTATGAGGGAAATTATAACTGGGAGTGTACGATCGATCACTGCTTCCAAAAGTCAAATACTAATACATACCGGATAAATAATTCCCGTGCCATCGCAAGCAGCACGGACTCGACCATTCTGGTGACGAGAGCTGGAAAGAAACTTTGACCTGTTAACTTTGGGAGGATCTGAGATAGCAACCCAAAAACATTGTCATCCAACAGCGTTTCAGGAACATCTCGCGGCAGGCACCTGAGACAATATTGATTTTCATAAATGCCCCGTTCGCTGGCCCGCGAAATATGTTGGCTGAGCGCTGGAAGGATCCCACAGGGAAGGATCTCAGTAAAAACCTTGCATATTGCGTCTCGAATATTGCCAGGCTCTAGTGATGATGAGTCCTGGATTGAATTACAGTTAATGGGCTGTCAAATCGGGGAGGCAAGAATCAACCTACAAGAGTAGTACACACCCAGTGCACGATTCTGTTGGTCAAACATCTTTGCTCCCGGCCTCCGTTGTAGGTATCGAACCAATGAATTCCAGACAAGTATTCGAGGAAAAGCAGTAGGCCATTTCTGTCAGACCCATTTCTAGCACTTTCCAGCAAACGGGTGGCATTCGCAATGGAAATTACACCGGACCGTGTCGGCGTCGGCGTGAAGAAGTATACGAGGCTGTCGGTCTTGTGCAAATTAGGATGTGGATCACGGATAAGCCTTTCAATGGCCTTTTGACACTTGTCGATGACCAAAGAAGTCGAATAGAGGTATTGGGAGCGATTAGGATCAAAGAAGAAGTCAAGCATCCAATTCGGAACATAGTATCCCAAGACATATTTGTCCTCGACCTTTTCATAGATACGAATCAAATATGACTGTGCATCTACAAACCTCCTCAAGCGCTGTCGATCCTGGATATTACAGATATTTCCTATCTCCCCGAGGGATCTGATGACGTGTCCTTCTATCCCAAACGCAAGGTGTATTGGTATTGAGCTTGGACCAGCAATAGTCCGTCGGAAACATTCGTCAAGGAGACTACGCGCTTCAGTGTAAGTTTGGCTGAGGTGGAGTGGATCATCTTTCCTGGGTAGGTCAAAAAGATTGTGCCTCCGAATCAACTATGTAGACATTATTAACAATGGCCCACAAGAGAGGGTAAGTAACTTTCACATACATATAGGCCAGAGCAAACACAACGCAAGGGGGGTATTAGGGCGGCACCGAAGGGCTCGGAGAGCTGCTCAGAAAGGAGTCGCTGGTTATTGAAGAGGGCAGCTCGCAAGTTATTCAGGGCCAAACATAGCTCCATTTTGCTCGAGGTCCTGGTTGCTTCGGCGTGCAGCATGAAGCGTCCGGAACAGACTAACTGAAACTGGTGCCAGATATCCGGATTTATTGGTGGAAGTAAGCTAGAGTTTCTACGTTTATTCAGTTTCAAAGTCATCAAATCAAGTGGTGTATGGCACCTTTTGCATCCTTTCAGAGCTTTGATAGATATGGCAGCGAGTTCCAAGATACGACAGAGAACTCGACCATAAAAAAGCTCTATGTCAATAAAGTATGGTCCTGACCGTATCCTATCGGTAAGGAAGTCATGGAACGATCGATGGCAAAGTTTCACCCATCGAATGTTGGTGCCATTAGATTCATTATCGTCAGGATCATCGAAAACAGGATCAGTCTGGATCTCCATGATGGATCGGAGTGCGCGAAGCACCAAGTGTACTTTTGCCTCCCCGAATCCAGTTATTAGGGCTATCATAGCAGGGGAGTTCATGTGTACGTGGGGCACTTCAAGCACAAGAATCACCCCTAGAGTGAGGACTAAAACCTCGGGATCTGGAAAAAGTGAGAGGATTTGGGTATACAGAACATCAAGTTCTGAAAATGCCGATCCTTGCATGGGACCGGGTTTCAGTATGATTTTGAGCTTTTCCTCTGGTGTACGGAAGTCTGTATCAGAATCTATAAATTTGATGACCGTGGCGGCGTAAATGAATTGCCCAGAGGCTCGCCATACAAGCTCGCGTAAATCGCCTTTCATTGGCCAAGGGTTTTGGGTATCTGGCATAATATCTATGTTGCCCAAGTAGATTCCCTCAAATTTGTCGCGCAAGTACCGTTCAATATCAGCCGCGGTATTATACCCCTTGTCGAGGACGAGACGGCGAGTCCTTGAAAAAAACGGTTCCTTGTTGAACATGTCACAAATTTGATATTCTGGGCGACTTGCAATGATGAACCGAATGGGGACATTGGGATCCATTGTGACTTGGCCAATCAATGCAAGGATATCACGCTGCGAATCGAAAGCTTCGCATTCGTCGAGTCCATCGATGATAATTATGGTAGAGCGAAGAGGAACCGGGAGGAGTCGGATTGGTTCAATGATGAGTCGTTTCAACTGGACAGCAGCGGACATCTTGGGGGGGGAAAAGTCTTGCATCACGGCCCGATCGACAGCCTCGAGCATACCATCCACGTCCATTGCAAGTTGGTAGGCAAGGGTGGAAAATAAGTGGTCTTTCACGTTACATCCGAGTGCGCCTCGCCTAAAGAAAAAACATCCTCCGAAATATTCGAGGCCGAGTTCCGCGATCTTCTGCATGAGGGCTGACTTCCCGACCCCCGCACGACCGTTAACCCAGAGAACAGCAGAAGATGTTTTTGGTTCTTCGATCCACCGCACGATATCCTCGGTAGCTTTCTTGCGTGTGCCTGGGTGGCATCGAGGAGGAGGATCTCGGTCGGCGGAATCGCGCATAGCGCCATGTGAGATTGCCTGGCTCAAAGCCTGGATACCTGCTCAATTATGACATGCGGATTTCAGTTTTTGTGCGTTCGGAATGGAACCAAACTGCAAACTCACCATTCTGAACCGTCTGATTAATGGCCCTGAATTCTCCGCCGTGGATATGTGCCCCTTGTAGGTGCATAGACATGCCGCCTTCCTTGTGCTACTGTAGCTGAATGTTAATGACAAAACATGAGTCAAAATAGTTCTCACACAGCACGTTTACAACTCTCCAACTGGCTTCCTCGATTTTCGCGATGAGCTAGTAGAAGGGGAGTGCTTAGCAAAGGACCTTGTAAGGATGGGTCATATGAATGAGCTCGCCTCGCCCGTTCGGCGCTCAGCCTTCTTGGCAGTAAGAGTACTTAGGATGCTCTGTTATGCTGTGCTGTTGGGCGGCAAGGCTGGGAATACTTAGCTGAGGTTCACACGTTCCAAGTTGCAGTTTGTAATTAACCGTGAGGCAGTGTTCAAGCTTGAGAAGTTGGAAAAGGACAAGGGCGGAGTGTTTGATGTCGAAGATATGGACGTTCTTGAGCGAAATGTTCAGATATTCCCAAGAGCCCCGAACCCCTACACTCGCTGGTTGGCTTCTGAAGATGAGGTGACTTGAAACAGTCTAGAACGACGAACTCGTAAAAGGACACTTCGCGTTCTTAGAAATTCGAGAAATGCTTTTGTTTTGAATGTCATCGGTGACAAATAAGGATTTCTCTTCTTTTACATTGAAATAGAAATGTTCATGAATGTTCGGATAGGACTTGCGATTAATATTAACCTAAGCACCGAAGGCATCCCTGGGGACAACCTGAGAACAGGTATTCTGAACTCAAAACCCCTAAATTAATGTTTTGTGAAAAGGAGGTGATTAGAAAAAAAAACTAGGAACGACGAGATAGGATGTACTCGTAAAAGGACACTCCGCATCCTTAGAAGTTCGACAGTTCGACAGTTCGACAACCTGAGGATCGACAAGCAAGGCCGGGCTGTGGTCTGAAATCTTCACCTTCAGCAGCACGGTGCTTTCCAACATCATCAGAACGACCTTTACGCATGGAGGGCGATGGCAACAGCGGCATTGGTGAGCACTCCGCATTCCCGCATTCTTACAAAATCGACAAAACCCTTTATATCGTCATTGACAAGAAAAAGTGATTCCAATTATTTCCTGACGTCTTCATTTGGGTTAGAAATCAAAAATATTCTTAAAAGCTCGAACAAGACGTACAAATAATTTTCACCGAAAGCATCCATCGCAATAACTCGAGGAACAACAGGGAAGACCACACTGTGGTGTGAAGTCTTCACATTTTCCTCCAACAACCCAGCGCTTTCCAGCATCATCGAACGAGCTTCGCGCCTGGAAGGCGGTGGTAAGGCCTTGATTCGTCATCATCCAATGAGAGGTCGACGATGTTGGTATCTGAACCTGGGTCTACTTCCGTCCGTGCGTGCTCGTAAACCGCTGTTGACTCGGGCAGATTCTCGATGCGAAGATTATGGATTTTGGATATAACGGGCAACGGTCATTCACAAGAGATCGGAAATGGTATAGAGGAAAGGCGAAGGCGCCCTTAATTTTTCTTCACAGCCACTGTCCGACCCTCACTCTCGTCATATGAGAAGCGTCTCGTTCGGTTGGACACCCGAGAAGTTGGCTGTTGATAGGTAAAGTGGGAGGTCGGTGGTGGTTTGACAAAGGTGTAGAGAAAGGTGTAGAGAGGATGGCAGTGGATGGGCGGTCACCGGTCAGGCTCAAGGGTGGTGGGGCAGCGGACGGAAGCGGGAATCCCGGGTGATTTGGCAATATCGGGATGAAGCCAGGTGGGGCCATTCTACTTGAAGTTTTGGGACGACGGTTCTTCCAGGTACACCCTCCTAGTTTTCGGCAGTACCTCGTACAGAACTGGTGTCCGCAATCTGGGCGATGCGGAATTGTCCACGACCTTGCAGCTGGAAATAGTCTGACCCTCCCTGGGTTAACGTGCAGTTGCTCGAGATTGGATCGCGAAAGCAACGATCCGCCAAGGGGCACGGAAAGAGTGGTCAAAAAGGGGGAGGTCCTCGGCGACTTCGACGAGCCTTTTCCATAGGAAGGTTTGTAATCTTTACCCAGTGAATTAGGGTCATGTGACTAACTGTTCAGAAAGATGGTTAGAAGGGTCGCTACTAGGCACATGGATGGGAGAAAAGAACATACCGTCAAATAAAAAACGGTGAGATGTTAGTAACTCCGGCTCCGACGTATGGGCAAGCGGCCACATCGACAGGTTAATTATGGCAGAGACTGGTCCTGCATGGCGACGAAGAGGATGATAGTGATGTGCTCACTGAATTTGAAAGTCGACGTTTTCTGCCATCAAGAGCAACCATGGTCGAGTGTTGGTTGGTTGACGCAGTCGCTGATCCGCCAAGGCAAGAAGTAGTCGGAGACTTCGACGAGCATTGGAAGGTCATCATAGGTCCATGTGTTTAGTTGAGTGCTGTGGGAATTTGAAGCCTAATGCGGACAAGCCTAGTTCTGCTCGCTGTATCGTTGCTCGTACTAACAAGTCAATCTGGCATGGGGTGTCATAGCCTGTAGTGTCATCAAGGAGGATCTTCAGGTATGTCCTTTGTGCTTCCATACAGGTTTCATGATCCAATTTTTTCAAGGAAATAGTTGCCTTTCGAACGTCCTCACGCGGATTCTAGTCCAACACTTCCTCACACACCTTGTCGGCTTACCTCTCGTCCTTGTTTGGGATCGTACGAAACTGAGTTCGATCGCCCTCGTTTCATCCTCATGGCCATATTAAAGCCCAAGGCATTGGACTGGTAAGACCGCCCCATCTTCACCGCCTCGCCTGACTCAACCAAATTAATTAGATTGTTTCTATCCTCGATGCAAGCGCGAAATTTTTTTCCCGACACTTTGGTGGGTATTTTGACCTCCTTTTCATCGCTATAAGATGGGCTGATATTGTTCCCAAAGCTATCAATACTATTCAAGTTTTGGCAGACCTCACTCTCGGATCTGAAATCCGACCCGTTGCCCTTGTTATTCATCGTTGGCTCGAATTGCGTGGAAAGAGGACGCAACCTGTATGTTACACTCATAACGTCTGCTCATCCTCGTTCACTAACTCTGTTTGTTCATAAGTCCAATTTCTCAATGCACTCGCCAGCTTCCTGTTGGTGCACAACAACTCTCCCTAGCCATCAAGATCCTCGCGCACGGGGCGACAAAATACATATTCACGTGGAGTGGCTGCAGAACATCGACACTATCACCACTTCGCTTGCGCCCTGGGGCTGGAGTTCGTGGCATCTGTTGGGCTTCGCCTGGTACGTCTACCTGTTCTTTCCATTTCCTGATGATTCTACTGATGAATCTGTTGGTTTTGTAGCGTACCCTATGTCTAACCAGCCATGGTACATTACAAGGCGTGTTGACACGAGAACGCAGAAGCGGTGGATATTACTTGTGTCGGATGTTTCGGGCTGGTCATTGCTGCCTATAAGGCTATGCACTATTCGGACACCTCGAGTGCGTAAACTCACCTTCATTGACGTACCGTTTTCTTATCTCTTCACCGAACAGTTGATCCTGACACCTAGTCCCACCGAAAGGTCTCCATACTGAAACTGCAGAGCGACCTTCAAGCACCCAGTCATGACCTAGAAGTTTACATACCATATGTGTCGGTTATCCATTGCAATCCATACAACGTTAACTCGCTATGCAGCATTGAAACTCCACTTAACAGCCACCCGTGCCTCGCATTCCTCCAGCGCAAAAAGTCGACTTCATCTTTGCCGGTGATTCTCTATCTGGGACATGGGACAACTCGAATCAATCATCCATACCTTTAGCATAAGCACCAGCTCCGAATGATACTCGCCCTCGCGACCTCCCTAGCTTTCCTAGTCGCTCTGGTTCTCTCGTACGACAAACTGGAATATCGACCTACCATATGTCTATACCGTCATTCCTACATCAAGTGCAATGCAGCTTTGGTGGGCCTGCAAGCTAATGATGATACCTGTGTCGAAGACGTCGAGCTATCGGGTCGATGAGAATGAAAAACAAATCGGTTCCATACGGCAATGGAGGAGGATATGGTGTTGAATGCGGCGGTTGGGAAGGTGTGGTAGATGTGCCTAGCAGTGATGCACACCACGCAGTTTGGGGTAACCCAAGTGGTCGTCAACAAACTCTCGTCCGCATGCGAGTGGGACTCGGAATCGCAGAGGAAGCTCCATCCCTCATTCACATGTTACAGTCGTTGGAGGCTGAGGCGGCTTGTGATACGTTCCCAGGGGTCAAAGAACGAGAAGTGTCGAGGGTCGAGATGCAGTCATGTGAATTAGAGAAGGATTTTGGATCCAGAGAACAAAGAAAGTGGTTCTTGAGGTGCTAAGGAAGAGCGCTGAGGAAGAACGAATCAAAGGAGAAACGCGAAAGGGACGGATGGAGAAGCCAGAAATTAAGAGGCGAGAGGCGGGTCGTGTCCGGCCTAGTGAGGAAGAGAAGTGAAGGTTGGAGGATACCAAAGAGAAGGAGATCCATGAGCTCAAGGAACTACTTGAGCAGGAGATAAAAAGGGGGTCGACAACTACCAACACCGACAGAAAGTGAGAGTGGTTACGGTGGATAGAGGAAGGCAGGGACCGTGACCGTGAACGCGAGGAGGACAAAAAATGCATTGCAGCACCCGTTGAAGACACCGGTAAAAAGTGTACCCCAACTCAATAGTGTCGATGACCCGCCATTCTCGCCTCCAGCCACCATCGACTGCAGCTGCGTTCTCGACGACCTCGCCCTAGCCCAACGACAATGTTCGGCGACTTATGCGCTAGATCCTCGGAGTTGCAGAGAAGTTACGGAGGAGTCGAAGGTGGTGGTACTACGTGTTGATGGAGGAGGTCGTCGCTCACATTCGTCAGCACGACAGTGTCAACGATGCCTTTTGACATGCTTCTTGAGTCAGCCTCCAGAATCTACAATCAGGTTCGAAGATGTTTAATAACTTTGGATATCCTTTTTGACGTTTTTCCGACATAGCCCCTGCTCTTGCTGCTCCTGCGCGCTACGCTTCAGTCCTGAATGATTCTTGCAGGGCTGGCCGATGTTGGCATACTACCCGCTTGAACATCTGTACTACCTTGGATCCAAAGGGATCATCCCATCCTCAATTCCTTCGCCGTTCTCCATCTTCTCGGAGAAGGAAAATAGGCTTGCCCTTGACCCCAACAAACTGGGCTTATGGTCCTGCCGGTTCTGCGCCGTTTACGTTGTCCTCCACTTTGCTCATCTTGTCGAGGACCGGAAATTGTTGAAACAGAGGCACAGTTCTATTCGCAAAGCAAAAAGGCACAGGGTTGGCAAGTGAGGAGAAAACAGAGATGGCTCAAAGATGGGATGCCTTCTGGTCCGAGGTTATCATCAATCCGGGATATCTCCCATTGACTATTCACTGGTATGTTTTTCATGGTTAAATTGCTTGTGATATTCATTTATTTTGGCAGGTCGCTGGAAAAAGGGTTGTTCAAGAATGAAGTACTGTCTTCTACCTCTGTGTTTCTCGCTCGATACTGACCTGGTCGTAACAGGTGTGGGTAGGCATTTTCGGCCTCATTGCCGCAGTGGCCTCCTTCCGAAGTGGTTGGAAAGCCACTGCTCTGCTGCCAGCTCCGGAAGCGAAGGAAGAAGCCATAGAAACATCTTCCGCTCCAGTCACCTGAGCGTATGATGTATCCACTTAACTAGAAAAGCAATGCCAATTTACAATGTCCCCGTTTTCACCTGATATCCTCGTCCTCGTCAGTTCTTGGTCGCATTTGGACTGGTCTGGTGCCAGATGCCATCTCCGTTCCTATTCTAGCTTGACATCTTGGTGATATTTGGTACTGTACTATCGTCGTGGTTCCGCTATTTAACTGACAAAGATTTCATCAGTATCTTCTCCAATCGAACCTCTGCTTTCTCACCAACCTATGTAGTGTACTCATGCATTTTTTGATAGGATAAGCTAATTTCCCGACATAGGAACTTTGGTCTCGGGACAGTCTGGGGGTTTCTAGATTCCGCAGAACCTTTAGATGCACCCAGCGCACTGGATCAATCAGCGTCTCCAGGTTAAAAGGTTATTATCGCCGCCCAGAACAAATGTTTTAACCGTTATCTTTGGTTATCTGCTAAACTATCCAAGCACTCGTGGAGGTTGCATTCGCACAATTCATTTAAATTCATTTACTTTTTCTCTTTCTTGTTTCGTCTTGTGAGTGACCAGTCCAAGACTTTTGAAGACTGACAAACATCATTCAAGGAAAACGAAGTTTACAGGCTTCGTTTCCCAGCACCATTACGTGGTGGTGGCAGGTGCAAAAACCACCGTCGATTTGGTCAAGGCTTCGCGTCCATTCTCTCCACCGGTGCAACTCCGTCTGTGGAACATTACTTTCGAACCTGGGGTCTCGTTGAAATGGAATGTGCCATTGCGAACCCCAGAATACTCTCTTGCACCACTCCCGCAGCTACGGGCCCGAGTGAACAATCTCCCTCTTGGTGCTCAACTGGTTTTGATCTTACCAAAAATAGCTCCCGTTACTTGGCTTGCGCTTTGGCTTGTCAAATCTGGAGAAGTGGGTTTCCCTGTCAAGGTTGGGGGTAGCAGCTGACAACTTTGGATTTGGCCAAATCCGTGAGTTATTACTTCCTTACCTTCGACCAAACTCACGATGATCGCACATCTACCTTCGGTAACAGCCCTGCACGGATGAGCTCTAATCTCGGTTCTCGAGGCAATGAATACATAAAGCCTTATTATGGATTCGAACCACTACCATGTCGAGCGCTGAAGGGACCATCTACGACATCATTTTTGCTGGAGGTCTGTTCCACCCGTGTCGCGAACTTGTATCTCAACTGTGTGATCTCCCCTCCCAGGAGGCGCCGCTGCATGCGTGACAGCGGGCCGTCTAGCAGCAGCGGATCCCAGTCTGAAGATCCTCGTATGTCCTCATGTTGTCCCCAGCACAAACAAAATATATATGGTTTATAGATTGTCGAGGCGGGGCCTCACATTCACGAACCGCGAGATCACATCCAACCAGGCCGATACTTCAGTAATCTGGCCCTCGCTAAAGAAACTTTCACCTTCCACAAGAGTGGTGCAAGCCCAGCTCTCCTCGGTCGCTCTGCGATCGTCCCATGCGGACGTACTGTAGGCGGAGGTTCCGCTGTGGATTGTGAGGCCTCTACTTGAATCTAAAGTATTCATAAACGGCTGACTCTTTCATTAGTCGTTGTCTATACTCGCGCCGCAGCCTCCGATTACGATGACTGGGAAACTGTTCACGGCAACAAAGGTTGGGGCTCGAAGGACATTATTCCTCTATTGAAAAAGGTTGCCATTTCGCTCAGTTCTTTGAAACCTGCGTTGTGTACTAACCCATATGCAAGGCGGAAACTTACCAACCAGGATCGACTAATGGCACTCATGGGACATCAGGCCCGATTAAAGTGTCCTACGCTCCGGATTTTATTAATATCGCAGAGAACTTTCTCGAAGTCGCGGCAGCATTTGATAAGGAACGAGGCTTATCCGATGATACGA
>Ga0307513_10006409_pt1 | contig 15380 bp, 16 predicted proteins | sample 15_EM_MG_FD_202174 | JGI IMG/M metagenome (GOLD analysis project Ga0307513, IMG submission 202174) | Populus trichocarpa ectomycorrhiza microbial communities from riparian zone in the Pacific Northwest, United States - 15_EM | ecosystem: Host-associated > Plants > Roots > Unclassified | place... | reverse complement strand
TTGTGCGGGAGTTCAATAGCCACATCGCTCGGCGCATTTAAGTCAAACCTGATGAGGTAGTTGACGACAAAGGATAGCTTGTAAATCATTCCATCCAAATAAATAGAACGCCTGATACAACCATACTCATCTGCATCAGCAGCAGCATGAGGAAGTTCGGTGGATAACATGACCCGGCGCCTAACCCACTTTCCGGTATCGGAAGAAAATATATCCACCTTTACCGGGCAAGAAGTTTTTTTCTTCAAAATAAATAAAGCGAACAACTTTGTAGTGAGGAGATTTGGCAGGATCATAGGCAATTGCAGCGGCGAATGGAGCAGTTCGTGGACGGGGATTAGGAATTGCAAGGCATTGTCTGGTAGTGGTGTTGCAAACAAAATAATAATGCGGAAGAGCCTCTCGTTGCTCTCTTCTAACAAACAAGAGCAACCCATTACAACAATCAAAATAATGATCAGAAGAAAGCATGAAGGGCAACATACAAGCATACGAATCCACAAATCCATCGGTCTGGCCCACGCAAGCAATCATGAACATCGGGATAGCTAGCATACGCAGCAAAGTATCCCAACCCACCAATTTTTTGAAAAGAACAGAGGAACAAAAAGCCTGAAGGATGGGCCGCCGCGGCGGCCGAGAATAGCGAGGCACAAACATTAGATATGAGACGATGCCATGCTTTTGATACAGCATTCAATCTCATCACCATCTTTACTGGTAATCGACATAGAATTTCAATTATCATGTCGTCTGACAGCTGCACGACCATTGTAAATTTAAAATAGGATTTCAGGCACCTAAATAAACAAAGTAGAAGTTAACAAAAGTTCCAATAAAGACAGACTTTATTTATACTTGCAATCTCCAAAGTATTCTCTCGGGCGGGGTTGTAGAATAGGGGCAAACCCTAGTTGTTGGCTGAAAGTGTTAAAAATTAGAAATTAGGGTTCTAAATCAACTATTCAGGAAATATAATTATGGTTCTGAAATCAACTATTCAGGAAATATAAAGCCCATTAATACGCCGACCATATAAACAAAACCCTACCTTCAACACTTTTATATTTCCTGATTCAGAGAGAGACACAAAAACAAATAGGAAAAAGACTTATCTTTCGGTTATCAGCATCTCTTTAACACACACACATTCTTGCATATTTTACATGTGATTTTGGGTTTATGTCATTGTGATTTGGAATCAAATAGGAAAAATTATAAAATTATAGCTTGACGTAAAAATTATAATTTTATATTTTTAAAAAATTTTATTTTATAAATTAAAATATATATCTTGGACTTAAATAACTAGCTGTTATGTGATATACTAAAGATCATCTTTAGGATTGTAATATACTAAAGATCATCTTTAGAACTGAGTATGTTTGAGAGTGTGGTTGCTGTTGCTTTTCAAAGTGCTTTTATTGGGAAATATATCAAAATATTTTTTTTTTATTTTTAAAAATTATTTTTGACATCAGCGCATCAAAATGATCTAAAAGCACTAAAAAAATATTAATTTGAAACAAAGAAAAAAAAATAAAAAATAGTTTAAATTTTTTCAAAAATATTTTTAAACACAAAAACACAGGAAAGTGTTTTTTATCGGTGTGTTTGATAATGCAGTTAAAACGTTGTTAGTTTAAAATTTGAAAAAAAAATTGTTTAAAATTAATTTTTTTAGTTTTTTTATTATTTTAAAGTGTTGATGTAAAAAATAAATTTTAAAAAATAAAAAATTATTTAAATATTTTCGAGTAAAAAAACAACTCAAAACACAACTTTAACATATTTTCAAACATGATTTATTTACTTTTAAAAAATATCAAAAAAATATTTTTTAATAAATTTAAATTAAAAATAAAAATATTATAATAAAACAGAATCTCGTACATACACCTACAAGCTGAAGCTAAAATTAACTTTTCAAGTTTTGCCGCCAATCAATCACCTTCCTCCCTTTCTCTGCATCTCTCTGCCAAATCCAAATCCAAAAAAAAAAACAAAGATTGTTGTGAATTTGAAAATGAAATCAACAGTTCCTTTCCAAATAATCGACGACGACGACGTAACTTCTTCAATTCTGTTTCCTTAAACCTCCAATCCAGCAATCAATCTTTCACTAAATTCTCTCTCTCTAACTTCACTCACTCTGTTGCTTGCAGGAATTTGATTGGGAGGCAGCAGTCAGAGAAATCGATTCCGCTTGTGAAAGAGCAAATAACCCTTCATCTACTACAATTAATCAAGCTTCTTCTTCCAATTTTACCCCTCCCGTTAATATTCTTAATAATTCTTCTTATTATTCATGTACAAAGACTGCGACTTCCAAGCAATCCACGCTCGATAAGTTTATTGGCAGAGCGAATCCGCCGGTGAAGCCAACGGTTGAGGTCCGACATCATCAGGGTAATGGCATCTTCAACAGTGATGGGAGGCCGTGTTGCGTTGAGATTGATGCCGAGGCAGCTAAAACTTGGATTTACCCAGGTCTTTAACACCTTTTCTCTTTCAATGCTTCTTCTATTAATTTAGGGGGGTTTAGGCAAAAAAGGTGTTTGTGAAATTTTGGGTTTTGAAGGAATAATTTTATTGTTTTTAGAGATTTTTTTATTTTATTTTCTGGATGATAAATATGGCTATCGATTCTTATATTACAGTCAATGTACCTCTCCGGGAATATCAATTAGCTATAACAAAGACCGCATTATTTACAAACACATTGGTTGCATTGCCAACTGGGCTCGGAAAGACGCTTATTGCTGCTGTTGTTATGTATAACTACTTCAGATGGTTTCCTGATGGTAAATCTCTCCACACGGATGCTTCAGTAAATGCACAATTTTTTATTAGAACCCAACTATAGTTTGAACCATAAAATGTGTTGGTTAATCGATTCAATCGGGTTCGGTTTATTATTAAAATAAAATAATTTAATTCGGTTTATTTTATAATTAAAATAATTGTTATCAGATTGATCTTTTGTCAATTCAATACAATTTAATTTGGTTTTTACTATCAATTGCATGGATGTTTCATCATATCTTGTAGATTTGATGGAAGGCTATGGGTTAGGGAAAAAATCTAGTGGTGAGTGAATTAGTACAATGAGTTAACTTGAAAGCAGTTAATGCCGTGGGCGTCCTATGTTTGATAGGTTTGAATGTTTGATAGGTATGATGTGTATTCGTATTTCATTGCAGGTAAAATAGTTTTTGCTGCTCCTTCTCGACCGCTTGTGATGCAACAAATAGAAGCATGCCATAATATTGTGGGGATACCACAAGTAAGATGTTGAATTTAGTTGTCAATGGAATGCTTTGCTTACATATTGGTTTTCGGTTGGGAACTTTAGTTTGTCACGGTTATTGTAATAAACTGATTGCAGGAGTGGACAATTGATATGACCGGCCAGGTATGCCCTACAAAAAGGGCATGTTTTTGGAAAACTAAACGAGTTTTCTTTGTTACTCCACAAGTGCTGGAAAAGGATATTCAATCTGGTAATATTCTTAGTAACGCCATAATACTCCTAACTACAAAAAGGTTACACCTTAATATATTTTACATGGAAACTATGTGAACATAAAATGGTTATGATATGTGAATTTTTCGAGTGAATAAGAATTTTGTTAAGGAAGATGGAAGACTTTGTTTTTTTTTTTTTTCATACAGAATATGTGAAAATATATGTCCTGAGATTTCCAGCTGTCGTTGCATTGTATTTCTTTCGTTTATTCCATCAATAGTTTTCTCACACGGAGCAACTTTCAGGAACATGTCTGGCAAAACACTTGGTTTGTTTGGTAATTGATGAGGCTCATAGAGCATCAGGAAATTATTCTTACTGTGTAGCAATTCGCGAGGTTTGTTGCTCTATTTTCTTTAGTTTTTGTTGTTACTGGCAATAAATTACTGGTTTGAGATACTATTTGATAATCTTGTTTTGTAGTTGTTGGCCATACCAGTGCAACTGAGAATATTAGCATTGACTGCGACTCCAGGATGTAAGTTACAAATAATCTAATTAGGTTCATTATAAAAGTAGCCACGACATCTGAAAACTCTTATGTTAAATGCAAATTGTTTAGCAAAACAGCCGGCTGTCCAGCATATCATTGATAACTTACAGATATCAGCTCTTGAATATCGTAATGAAAGTGATCCTGATGTTATTCCATATGTTCATGACAGAAAGATTGAACTAATTGAGGTATGGTCTGCTGTGGCTCTTTAAAAAATTATTGTTGGATATTTGTATTTACCAATGAATTTGACATATTCTATGAAATGTTCCTAGGTTGCATTGGGGAAAGAAGCTGTTGATATTAACAAACGGCTATTGGAAGTGATACGTCCATATGTGGCAAGGCTTTCTACACTTGGACTTCTCCAGAATAGAGACTATCAAACAGTATGACTTGATAAATTACAAATTCGTTCAATTTTCTTCATTGTGTTAGCTCTAGCATGCTAATGTTACTGCTTTCCTTTATTCAATAAATTCTCAGGCAATAATAACATTTCTTTCAATGTACATTTTAGAGTGTGGTAGCTTTATTATCACTGTTATTTATCGACTGAAAGGAGTTATAGTAAACAGTATGGATGACGGTTTCTCTTTAGGGCCTGCTCAGGCTTTATTAGCTACTTTAGCCATTGATCTAACAAATTTTCAACCCTGAAAGTGCCACAATAGGCAATTAAAATGCCCAACAATTTCATGAATAGGAGCAGTTAGAAAAGAGGGAAAATTAGCATCTATTTGGAAATGTAGATCAGTTCTACATGGTACATTAAGGGGGAAAAGAAAACAAATGAACTATATTATCCACTGGTGTTGACCCCAAATGTTTTCTAGACATCCATTTTCAACATGAATATATACCTCCAAATATCATAAAAATCAGAAAGAAGCTAACTATTCAAATTTATGCAGTGAAAGTTATGTTTAGATTCCATAATTTAGTGCCATGCTTGATTCTATGGTAACTTCGTTTATCTTAAGTAAAAAGTCTCATTATTGACTTTGAGCTAATTCAACATGCCATTGTGTTTTTTTCTCTGCTGCTCCACTCCAAATGAGCAAATACTTTAATAATTTTTTTTCCATGTTGGACTAATATTTCATTTTTAATAATAAAAAATTCCTATGATATTTTATGCTACAATGCTATCTACCTTGTTCTGGTCATTGTTTAATGAAACCACAACTTCTTCTGGTTTTCTTACTTCGACATCAAAATATGACAGTTAAGCCCACCTGATTTACTCAACTCAAGAGATAAATTTCGCCGAGCACCTCCTCTGGACCTTCCCCAGAACAGATATGGAGAAATTGAAGCTTGTTTTGGAGGTCTTATTACTCTTTACCACATCCGTAAGCTCCTTTCAAGTCATGGAATAAGGCCAGCATATGAGATGCTGGAAGAAAAGTTGAAACAATGGTATCTTCTTGTGCATTCTCCACTCCAGCACTGCCTTGATCATTTAAACATTAGTTTCCATTGGTCAGTTTCTGCTTTTCATTGGATATGAAACATCATCAAAATGTTCTTCATCTTCTGACCTTAGCAATCTAAAAGTGTGGTATCTGTAACGATGAAATGTTTCGACGCTAGAAGATTATGTTGTTTAGCTTTTGAAAATTGTCATTGGAGGGGAGGCCATCGAGCTTTCTTGTATGGACTTGGGGTTCTCTGAGGATTTGAATTAAAGAGTTCTCCTTGCAAAAGATCCTTTAATATTTAATGTTCTTCTCTAACTGAAAGCCCATACCCTCAGGTTACCAAGAAGAGATGCCCTGTATGATGATTTGACAATGGCAATGGCATTTGTTTTGATCATCTGAACTTCACCAAACGGTGCTTAGGCTGATGGGTGAAATTTTTTAATGTGAACATATTTAATGGTGCTGCAGTATTAAAGGTCATTGATAGGTTGCCTTTTGTTATCCAGATGGCTTGGGCTGATCTAACTTTATTGCTGCAGGTCATTTGCAAGACTGATGGGTAAAAATGAAGATATTAGGAAAATAAAGCTTTTAATGCAACAAAGCTTGTCTCATGGTGCACCCAGTCCCAAATTGTCAAAAATGTTGGAAGTACTTGTTGACCATTTCAGTGAGTGGCATCCTCTTTCTTGAACATAAAAAAAATTGCAGTTTTGATTTGCATGCCAGCTTTTTACTCCCCCTTGACATTTCTGCCTTACTATGTTGAACTTCACATATTATTTAGAAACTTAAATTGTCAGCTGTTAAGATTCACAATAGGAGGGGTCCCTGATCAAGCTGGAAAACTTGTGCTTTTAGGTTGTTTTTTGTGGAAAAAAGGAACTTTAGGTGTTACGGACAAAATTTGGGTCTAAAGGAATAAAACTATGTTGCTGTTTGATAGATCGAATGCTGCAAACATTTGCAGAATCTAAATCTGCATGGAAACGAAAAGGAAGTTCATGCCATCACACCTAGGACAAGAAGGCTGTCACACCTTCATTCAAGCTTCAAACATCCTGAAAATTATTGTTAATTGACATTCTATTTGTTTGAAAGCATTACATTGACATGGAGGCATAGTATTTTTAATTGTTGGTTTGACTTCAACATCTAACTAGAAAATGTAACTGCACTACTTGAACAAACAAATCAAAGATTAGAAATGAAAGGTTTCGCAACAACATATAACTTTAACTTTTTAAATTTTGGGTATCTGTTGCTTCTTTCTCCAGCAAACCTGGAATCTACCAGTATACCTTTGATCTTTTGGATAAGAATTTGCGTACTGAAGCTGAAATAGCTGCGACTTGACTTAAATGAGCAAGCAAGGATTATTTGGATGAAGTGGACATTTAGATGTCTATATGCATTGGTGTTGGATTGTAAATATGGATTTTGAAGAAAATAATTATTTTTTTCTTCAATGAAACTTGTTTATGATCATTCCTGTTTGTTGGATAGGAATTTTGAATGAAATAAGATCGTTGTTTGCAGTGGAACTTGTTTATGTTTTTTCTTCTTCGGTGGATAGGAAATGTAGAGCAACATGCTCACACATGTTTGTATGTATTTATTCCATGGAGGATCAGCAATATTGTCTGGTTAATTGCAACTCAATTCCATGTTAGTCTCTATTTTGAAGAAATGGTTTTACAGTTTCGGTAGATTTTTCTTCTGTTGCCAAAGCTCAACAAGGTTGATTGATATAGAGCCAGTCATTTTAGGATCATCAAGACTCAGTTCCGAATTTATACTTATGCTGTTAATTTTACTTTCTAATGAATTGCTAGTTTTTAATCTTGAATTTTATGTCTTGTATTTCATTACACTTGAAAGTTTAATTATCTTCTGGTGAATATGATTGTCAAACATGTGGTTGCAGAAACTAAGGATCCACAAAACTCAAGGGTTATAATTTTCTCCAATTTTAGAGGAAGTGTAAGGTGAAAAGAATTTCTTAAGTTCATTTTTACTGTATTGCTTTATTCAATATTTCTAAATCTTTTATTGCACATTCCTCGTCTTAGAAAAGTTTTCCTCGGGGTAACTATGTTGTTATTTAGGGATATAATGAACACATTAGCAACCATTGGAGATCTGGTTAAAGCAACTGAGTTTATTGGTCAAAGTTCAGGTTTGTAGCTCTATTCATTTTTATTTTTATTTTCCTTCTCATTTATTCCTTCCAAAAGGAACTACTGTCTTCTTTTAAATGTTGCAATGTGCCTTATTTTGTTCCTTTCCTTTTTCTTATGATTTATGGAATTGGATTGAACATGATAATCTATGTGGCAATCATTTATGAGATGTTAGTTACTGATAAAGTCATGCAGGAAAAGCATTGAAAGGCCAATCACAGAAAGTTCAACAGGCTGTATTGCAGGTATTTATGTTACATAGTATTTTCTAAGCTGCTTGCATTCACTTACTTCAATTGCTCACAGAAATTTCGAGCCGGGGGATACAATGTAATTGTTGCAACATCAATTGGTGAAGAAGGCCTAGATATCATGGAAGTTGATCTTGTAGTATGTTTTGATGCTAATGTATCACCATTGAGAATGATTCAACGCATGGGAAGAACTGGAAGGAAGCATGATGGACGAGTTGATATCCTTTGTCATTTTCATTTTCATTTTCATTCTGAAGACTGTAAAACTGTTTGCTTTTGCAGTTCCCTACGTTCCTTTCAATTAGATCCTTGACAAAGTTTCACTAGTTTTAGCTTGTGAAGGGTCTGAGTTGAAGGGTTACATGCGAAAGCAAGCAAACAGCAGGGCAATAAAGAAGCATATGCATAATGGGGGGATAAATAGCTTCAGTTTCCATTCTAGCTCAAGAATGGTGAGATCTGTTGGAAAGTTCTCTGGTTGTATTCCTTGTTGTTAATACTTTTATCTTCTTAAGCTAGAATTCTGTTATGTTTGTTTCAGATTCCTCATATTTTTAAACCAGAAGTCCAATTTGTTGAGCTGTCAATTGAACAATATGTTCCTCGTGGAAAGAAAGTGAAGGATGATAATACCATTCAGACACCAGTTTTCAAAGAAAATCTAACTGTTGCAGAGACTGCTTTACTTGCCAAGTATTTCCACCCCGGAAATACTTGGACACCATCTCTGATTGCCTTTCCTCGTTTCCAATCATTTCCATCCAGAGTGCACAGAGTAATGCATTCTCACCGTACAGAGATGCTGATTGACTCAATGCAACATTTGCAAGATCTAACATTTACTAGGGAATGCGGAGCTTTCTCTGCTGAGGTTTCCTTTCAAGCTTGGTTTCTTGACATTTTTTCTCCTTAATGTTGGATTCTATTGTTTATATGTTTGTATAATGGTTGTAGGATGAAGCCTCTTCACGTAAGTGCTTGGAAGCTAACCCTGTTCAAGAAGGGGATAATGTCAATGAAGGTAATCATCTTTTACAGCTCAAAATGCTTGTACGCCAAACGTGGTAGTCAATTAGCTTTTTGCAGTTATTCATATAATATTGGCCAAAGTGGTACAGAAAACAATGAAGCAGTTAATTGTACAAATTTAATCAGTCGAAGGAGGTATATATTTAGTTTATGCAGTCAAGGAGATCTTTAATCTTTATATGTTCATTCAAGACATTTACATTAATCATGCAAAACCAATACCGTGTCATAAGAAATGGATTCGGGGGCCACAATTAAATCTCATATGTGTTTGTATGTTTGCACGCTTTGACTATTCCCTTTTCTGTGGATGTACATATATTACCTGGTTTCTGCATTTTTCTGACCATATGCCTTTTTTTTCCTCTGCATGGAAATTTACCAAGTCTTAAAAATAATTTTTACTTCTAAAAAGTTCAAATTTAGGAAGGGAACTTCTTTACTTGTGATGCCTAATATCTAAAAGGCCCATGCTAAGCTGCAATTTTGTTTTTCATCTGGTATATATGCTTAAGCTCTTAAAAAGATGTTGCAGGTCCAGTGACATGGGACAATCCTCCAAGCACCAAATCACAGGAAAAAGTAGTAGATTCTGAAGAATCACCCATACAAACCTTGAGAACTGACAACGAGCACAGTATGCTGGATCTTAACAAACTATGTCGTCCAGCTCATTCCTATCTGTTTGGTTCAGATTATGTATCTGTAGATTCTGTTGGGAAGGTCCTAATTATGTCTGTCCCTTTATTTCCTTCCGAAGAAGCAGCACATTCTAAGGGTCAAAGTTCCTTAAATCAAAATTCTTGCTGTTGGAAGACTCCAGGTCAAAAGGACAAAGAATTAACCACCCCACACAAATCCTCTATGGACCTGACAACTTCTGAGACACAGTACAAAATGAATGCCACTCTGGCAATATCTAGATCATCTAACTCTATTTCCCAGCAAGAGAAAACATTGGATCTGATGGAAACAATTCCCGAGGCTCCAATTTTGAAGAGAAATCTACCAAATGAAGAAGATTGTGCCAGCAAGTCTCTTGATGTTTTGGGAATCAAGGCATCGTCTCTGCAGGCTGATGAGTTCAATAATAATTTCAAAGATTCTGAGCTGAGCCCCCGATTAACAAATATGATTCAAAGTGGTATTGTTCCAGAGTCTCCAATCAATGACAACGGTCAGTATCTATCCCAAGAATAATCTTTGTACTTCAAACCTCAACAATCGAAAACTTTGCTTAGTTTTAACTGCTGTGAAGAATGAATAAACTTATCCAATGACTTGGATTTTGCAGGACTGTTAAATGATGAAGGAACAAATGAATTTATTGTTCAGGACCTCATTTCACCCACGAAACTGTGCACTGAACTGCCGTCAAAATTACAGACTTCACAAAAAAATGAAACTGTCATGAATAGCCATGATTGTCAAAAAAACATTTCAGTTTCTCCGAGTAATAATGAAATTGAAACTCCTCTACTAAAGGTGAAGAATGTTGCAAGAAAAGGTAGATTTATGTCAATTTCTCCAGTGGTTGAGGAAACTGATTCTCCCTCGGCAAATCTTACAAAAAGCAGCAACAGTAAAGATTGGCTTTTGAGTTCTGGAAACAAGTTAGAAGATGTTGAACGAGTTTGCAAGTTCAAAAGGCTGCGGAAAGTTGGAGATATTGGAGAGAGAAAAAATTCAAAGGGCACAATAGAAAATTCTACAATCCCTATCAAAAACCTTAATAGATCCTTTTCAGGTACTAGTCCTAACCAAGTTAAGCATGGTGATGGGGCTTGTAGTCATATCTGTTGCATCTAGCTACCCATTCTGGCCATGGAAAAATATTTATCTAGCAAAGTAGGTCCGCCTGTTGTTTGTCTTGAATGGAAGCCTGAGTATGCTAAAGCTCTATGATTGTGAAATGTTTTGGAATCAAACGCAATATTACTATCAATAATACTAATAAACTTTCCCTGTGTTTAGGTAAAAAGAAGCGAGTTGGCAGTGCCAGGGCCTTCATTGAGGAGGAAGCTGAGTAAGTTCATGTTTGAATGAAAAGTTTATGCTGCCAGGCTTGTTTCTTGAACAGAATTCTGATTTTTCATTTATAACCATTATCTGTTTTTCAGAAACTTTTTATTTATTTATGGATACTATGATATAGATTCTATCATGCAAAGATGCCGAGTGAAGTAATTGTTTCCTAGAAATTGTAAGACACTACTGTTTTCTGAATGTTCATGCTGCCTTCTCTGCATTTTGGGTGTGATCAGAGTATCTTCGGAAGCTGAAATATCTGATGACGAGGCAGATGACCTGGGAAACAGTTCAAATGATGATAGTTTCATAGATGACAGGATAAATCCAACAGTGGCAAGTGCTGATTCCAAAGCTAGCAGAGCTGACATGATGGCAGTTTACAGGTTTTTGACTCCCCGTCAGTCTATCTCGTGCGCATGTCCATGTGTGTTAGGGCTTAATCTAAGATATATATATATATATATATAAACTGCAGTATTGGAATCTGAAAGTTCTAGCTATCTGTCAAGCTAAGTTGCATGTTCATTTCGTTTTCTAGATGGTTATTTTAATAATCTCTTCATATACTTTCTATTGGGATGAAACTGCTGAGTGTTAAATCTAATTGATGTCGTCATGCCACAGGCGTTCTTTGCTCAGCCAATCACCAATGGCAAGGGAATCTAGTTCTAGTGCCACCTTTACTCCTGATTACGGGGCGTCTACAAGTAGAATGAATGGAAGTGGGAGCTCCTCGGTCAAGACACCTCAAACTGATTCAGCCAATCAGTCTGCTGGAAGGGATTTAGGACCCTTCCAAATCAACCAAGAGAGGTTCTCTGCAGCAAGGCCCTGTACAACCACTGATTTTAAGAGAGAGAACGAGACAAGATCAGAAACCAGGAAAGGAAATTTTAGTTTTTGTCAATCATCTATTCCTGTTCTGAACTTAGAGCAAAAGTTCTCTTCGCAGTCAGAGGTTCCAGAGAAAGCATCATTCCAGCAAGGTCCGGCAGACGAAATTGATGCCAATGAGGACATATTCTATGATGATTTTTTTGCCACTCTTGATCTTGATGCTGTGGAAGCACAAGCTACATTACTTCCCAAACAACGATCAGACTTGTCCGTACAAAAGCAGGATGTGATTCTAAAATCAGACCTACAAGGTTCCCCATCATTTGATCTTGGGATATTGTAATGCAGTGAAAATCTGTCTAGTTCGCCTCATACCTTCAAAGAATTGGCGGAAGCAGGCATTTTGAAAATACTCTGGAAAGGTATGATCTGTCAAATAGTCCAACGAGAGATACGGCTGATTGGAAGTGTAGTATAGGTTCGTTTTAAAATATATTTTTATTTTTAAAAATTTATTTTTATCATCACAGCAATTCAAAAATATTTTTAAAAAATATTAATAAAAAAATTCAAATTTTAATCCAATGATGTTTTTGCCTACAGACGAACGTCTCTACCACTCTTTGACTGAATATTCATTCGCCCTTGGTATGCTTTATCCTTTTGACACATGAAAGAGTTGGTCTTAGTCATCCTTGTACTTTTTTTTATTTAAAAATTGGCTCCATTCAATTTTTGACATCTAAGATAGATGAGATAAAAGACACTTTCTCCCTTCTCGTTTAATTTTTTATGACGTCATTATCTGATATGGTTTGGTATACCAAGTTAACATGGCTGTCCAAAAACGTGAAAGCTTTCTCAAATAATTTAAAACAACTATTTGTAGCTTTCATCTATAATAGGATATTTTATATGATGTATAATTTTATACTAACACATAAATTTTAATCTAACTATTGAATTAGACTAGTATTTTGATAGAAGATTTTAAAGGTCTTATTTTTTTAGGGTTAAAATTTTATAGCCATAGAGTTTGGAAATGCGTTCAAATAAGATCTAGAAGTTATTGTTTAAGATTTATTATATTTTCCGCGTTGGTAATAAAATTATGAGTTAGGGTTTAGTGTAGCAATCCTATTCAATTTCAATTTTGTCTTTCTATCTTGTTGTTTTTTTGTGTTTTTATTTGCGTCAGTTGGTATTAGAACCCAACAATCCTAGTGGTTATTTGTTTGTTGTGTGTTGCTAAACAACCATGGTTGGAAAAGGACACGGAGTAGAATGTGATCAGATAGGAAAGGATAAGGAGAGGTTCCCTCTTGAAAGAGAAATATCTTGGAGCTCATGATAAAGAACATGTAGAGGTAAATTGTAGAATTGACTCATCAATTGGAAGAGAGAGATCTATGAGAACAGGGTCTGAAGTTGATTGTGATCAAATTGAAAGGTTGGGCTTCTACGTGGTAGAGACAATTGAAGAGGTCTTAAGAGAGACAATGTAAATAGAAGATTAATGATTGGAAGAAGATGAATACACTAATGATTTATATCAACGAATGGCTAAGAATGATATGTTAGAAATGGATAATTTCAAAAGCTTATCATAGGGCTTTGACCGTGGAGAAACAATAGATTGCAAGGATAACTGATAAATGTGGTTTTTAATTTGACTAGAACAATAGAGAGGTGCGCACCAACAAATAAAAGTCGTTTTTTCAATCTGAATAAGTAATTAAAAAAATCACTTTTTTACAGCCAATTTAGTTCCTTTGCTATAAAGAACATACTAAAATAAACAGTGATGGTTACGATCATCTAACAACCAAGAAAAGGAAAATCTAAAGAGTGCCCTGGACATCAATACTTTCTTTTAAAATCCTATCTAATCAAAGCAAATATTTTCCTTTGCTTTGATTACTTAATTGTTAATTGAATTGGTTAAATGACATTATTATTGGCTCTTTTTCTTTATGGCAACTACTTTGATTTTTTTAAAAGCTTTAAAAATTATCATAGTCTTTGTTGTTGTGTCCAAAACTGTTGTTCGCTTGCATAAGATGATTGTTAAAGAAACTTTTTATTGCAATAGTTCATTATCTAACAATGACTTTAATTATAATTGTTTCATAAAGATTATCTAATAGTTTGGTGGATTTGCATTTCCATTCCCTTTGAATCCTATGATGAGTTGCTTTCTAGGTCTTTTTGTTTATTGAGTCAGTTTTTGCTTTCAAGTGTGGTTTATCTGTGGAAACTAATGAGTCTGATATGTATGCAACTTCCTTTCTCTATCATGATTCAAGACAGGAAATCTACGTTGTTACGAGGATGATGTTGTTGAATTTAATAGAATGTGCTAATAATTTTGATGTTTTGTTTGATTGATTTTGTGTTGTTTTTGTATAATGAGATGATTCTTCTTAAGGATCTTGATTGTTCCCACCTGTATTATGCTTAATTGCTTCTATTAGGTTAAGTCATGATTTACAAGCCTTTATTTTATTACATATCTATTTTATTCTAGCCTATCTCTCATCAGTTATATTTGTTGTTTTTGTTGGCATTAGAAAATAGCTATTGTTGTGTTCCTCTTCTTAAAATTGACAAGTATCAGTTCACACACAAATAAAAAGGTTTCTAGTTTTAAAGTGTGGAGAAAAAAATAGGTAGAAAATTATCGTTGTATTAAACTGCAAACAACTTAGATAGGTTACTAAGAATATCATGTGAATATATTGCAATATATGTGTTTTTTTCTTGATTCTTTGCATTCCATGACTAAGAATTTCTTATTTGAGAGAAATAAAAATTATAAGCAGTCTTGTATCAGGCAATTTAGGTTCTTATAATGCTTGTTTTACTTTTGATTCTAATAATGCATTATTTCTTATGTTTTTTTTTGTCTTTGTGACTGACATTGATTTATTATATATTTTAGACCCATATAAAATAACCAAGTGATACAAAAATTACTGTTATGTTTAGCTTAGCTAAATAAAATGATCACATTAATAACTATAATTCAAGAGCACACAAGAAAATTAATAAAAAACTAATAGTTGAGATATTTTTACCATGGATGCAGACTCAAAACTACTATGAATGTTAATAGCATAGTGATGTTTTTTTTCCTTTGATTGTTGGGAGACTTGGTTACATTAAGGAGGCTTTTTTTTTTTTTTTTGCATCACTTTGTTAATTTGATGACTTTTATTCTTCTCTATTTTCTTTTTGACACCACAATTATTCTTGTATTTTTTTTACGGAGAAAAAAAAAAGAGGAGTGAGGAGAGAGGGACTTGAAGAGAGAAGTTAGAAGCATGTTAGGAGAAAAGAATCAATGGTTCTCAATTTTTTTTGCACTATTGTGGCAAAAGGCAAAGAGAGAAGGAAACAACCATAAATGAAGGAGAAGAAATTGAATATTTTGCAATGTTAGAAGCAAAGGATGGAGGGATAGAAGCCGTCAACATCTTTAATTAGAGTGGTTTGGATAAAGGTGTTTGATTCTTTCTTGTGAAAATAAAATAAAAGGTATGATCTAGAGTTAAGATATTTCTATTCACCAGCCAAAACCTAGTCACATCCTTG
>Ga0307513_10006408_pt1 | contig 15380 bp, 16 predicted proteins | sample 15_EM_MG_FD_202174 | JGI IMG/M metagenome (GOLD analysis project Ga0307513, IMG submission 202174) | Populus trichocarpa ectomycorrhiza microbial communities from riparian zone in the Pacific Northwest, United States - 15_EM | ecosystem: Host-associated > Plants > Roots > Unclassified | place... | reverse complement strand
GACAGCTTGTAGATCGTGGTCAGACACCCGGGGTCGATCGGTTGGTCAGACCGGATCGCGCTCCGTTTTCGTTAACGGTGGAAACTCCGCCATGGACCCACAGCGTGGGGGGGGGGGGATATTAGTATGAGGTTGTCAGACCAAACGATGATATTGGGGGAACAGATGCCCGAGTGCCGAACGCCAAGCATTAAGTGCCTAGGAATCGCGAGAAAAGTGCACATATCCAGCTGTCCAGCGATAGGTTGAACGACTACAGCATGACGCAGCGGGTGACACCTGAAGCCAAAGCCTGATGTCGGATAAAGCTACCGAAGGAGAGAGACGTTATACTGATACCGGTTTGTCTCAGCCAATCAGAACCCTGGGAATACCGTAGTTCCCTTTTTTTTTTGGATCACACCGGTTAGTGGTTGCAAGCGCTTAACATGATTGACGTTCCCGCGTTTATCTGATGCGCGTCAGCACCCAACGACGACCTCACATTTTCCCGATGTCAGAATCCATCCAAACGCGATGTATCACCTCAGTTCGCGTAAATTTCACCCAGTACTCCGAGATTCCAAACTCCGAACTCGAAAGGACGCGACCCATCATTAGAACACGCGAAGCATACCTCCAGACTCTGCTTGATTTGACGGAGGAGTTGTTGCGGTAAGTATCGTGCGATGTCCGCAGGTTGACAGAACGAATGGAAAGCACCCCCGGAGGCTTATCCGGTTTTGAGTGTTACCGTCCGTGGGTGCACTGCCGCGTCCCCTGCCTCTCCCTCCCCCCACCATCCGCGGCCGCTTGTCGTCGTCCTCCTTGTCTCAGCTCAACACAGTTCGCGCTACCAACGATGGACGAGGATTACGTTGGCGATTGGGCACAAATTGGGGAGATCAGGTTGCCCTCCTTCGCGGAGGTTCTAGCCCATCGTACTGGGCCTCCGGTCGATCTTGTCAGGTTCTAGTCAGTCCTATATCCGCTCTTCCTACCAATCTGCGCCATTCTGACTACATGTGCTGTAGCATATTCCTCCAACGTGAAGAAGAAGAGGCCGTTCTGGATTTTTGGCTCGACGCCGACCAGCATGAAAAGCTCTGCCGAGCATATTTCAAAGCCGTTTACGAATCTGGGCGCACCATTAAGGAGGACTGGCCCGAGTACTGGGACTACGCCCGTCGTCGTGGCTCTATTTATGATCCAGTGACCCGCACCCCCTCCTCCTCGTCCGGTCACACACTTACGTCCGCCCACGGCTACGTTGGCCGTGCACCCACTGCACCCATTGTAATCCCACGCAGCGCGCCAGTAACCAGACGAGACCTCATTGCCTCTGCTGAACGCATCTTTCTCCAATACCTGTCCCCTCCTGAAAATACCGTTGGTGGAATAGACAACCGCGAGATATACGTCCCCCCCGACCTCCGAATTGATAGCTTTCCTCTTACCAGCTAGAGAGATCCCAGGTCTCATGAGGAGAAGTCCATTGAGGCTCAGGTCCCAGACATGTTCCACGCTCAGAAAGAGTATTACTTCCAGACCATGGAAGTGTACGCGTTCCGAAGGTTTCTACGATCGAGGACGCCTGGGTCCTTGATCCCTCTCTCCCCGGTGACAAGGTTGATCGCTCGACGGCAAGTCGCCGCTGTGCGTGGGCTATTTTCAACATTGGGCCCTCAAGAGATCCGGAACGTCAATTCAGGTGATTAAAACTCTCAAAACATTGGAAATCTCGCAGTGGCTAATAGATCCTGGACATAGAAACGGGAAAAAAGCGACAAGGAAGGCTCCTCCCACGGATTACCTCTCTCTTCCAGTTTCTACGAGATCCGGAACCCGAAATTGAGAGTCTTGTAAACGAAATGGATAAGGTGGGTCATTCCACATTCCCCACTCACTTTCGAGTCTGAAATGGATCGTAGCGTCTGGAAGATCGCGATCTGTCGGATCGGGAGCGACTGAAGTTATTCAATAAATTCTGCAAAACATGCAGCCGACACCGGGTGATCCCGAAGTCCATGCACATTCCGGATTGCTCAGAAGGCTCCGAAGAAGTAGACAGCGGGGGGTCCGCCAACGTGTCGCGCGGTACATACGAAGGCCGTCGGGTAGCGATCAAGGTTGTGCGCGTGTACATCACGAGCGACCTAGATGTCATCCTCAGCGTGAGTCTTCTACCTGCGTTATCGTGCTTGCATGGATGAATGTGTTATAGAGATTCTGCCGAGAGGGTGTCGCCTGGAAACACCTCCGACATCCAAATATCTTGCCACTGATCGGAGTTACGGTCAGTAATCAACGGTTCGCGATGGTTTCCGCGTGGATGGAGAATGGGAACATCAATCAATTTGTTGGGAAGGATAAACATGTGAACCGCATTGAGCTTGTACGTGTTCCACCCGACCCAACTAGAGCCTGACTGATTCGCTGTCCAGTTAGTTGACGTCGCAAATGGCTTGGAGTATATGCACAACCTCCGCATTGTCCATGGGGATTTGAAGGGGGTACGTACTCTCTCGAATTAGATGTATACGCGCCTCTCACCAATTCACGAAGGCGAACATCCTTGTCAACGAGAACCGACGGGCTTGCATTGCCGACTTTGGCCTTGTAACTATCACTGGCGTTGTGACTCGTGCGACCGCTAGAACATCCCAGGTGTCGTTGATCTCAAACGAGACGTTGATGTCCTTCACTGCGGGGGGGACATACCGGTGGATGAGTCCCGAACTGTTGGATCCAGAGAGGTTCGGGATGCCGGAATCAGAGGATAATAGGCCGACGAGGCAATCCGATTGCTACGCCCTCGGAATGGTCATCTACGAGGTAGGTGTTTGCGTGAATAGATTCATCGTTTCGAATGTTTGACCGTTGATACCCCAGGTATTGTGTGGACACCACCCCTACGTGGAGTTTCAATCGGACGTTCTCGTCATCAACGCGATCACTGAAGGGAATCGGCCGAAGAAACCGGAGAGGCTTGCACTTCTCGGATTCAGCGACGAACTGTGGAGGACCGTTGAACTATGCTGGTCGGAAGATCGTAACGCACGACCCGGCATAGAATACATCCGTTCCTCCTTGAACGAGGCGACGGTGTTCTGGTACATGAAAGACTTTTAACCTACGATGCGGGAACAGAATAGTATATGTATACATTTTAACAGCCCCACCTTAACGTTTTCTTCCTGCGAGCGCAAACTCGAGGCAGACACGAAGAGCCGCGTCGTCTGTCATGAGGATATATCCTTCATCAAAATTTAGATAACAGAATACCCGCGGGGAAAGCAACTCTAACTTATCCACAGCACTGGGGTAGAGTCCGGGCAGTAAAAGTAGGCGTGTGTACTACGTGTGCACTTAGAAATCATAAAACGCAGGAACCAAGAGAGCATTAACAATGGGACGGCTAGCTGCTGGTCATTGCACAGTCAAGACCCAGAGGGGCCCGCCGCTTTGATGATCTGACGTCAGAATTTGAGAACCAACATCACATCAGGACATGAACACGAACCCGCTCACCAGAGACGTCACCCAAATCCACCGTGACTAAATATTCCTCACTACCATCCATCACCAACTTCACCAACCCGATAGTTGTATTCCATGTGCACGACATGTTTTCTGAGTTCCAACATGCCCTCGGGATCGGGCTCATACCCCCTATGGATGATCCTAATAGTCTTGAGTTTCCTCCCTCTCGATGCCCTCGCTTCTGCCATTTTTATGATATCCTCCAAGTCAAATACCCCCCCGCCGCTACGGAGCACAAAAACAAGCTCCTCCAGTTCAGGACAGACCACGGCTTCCGATGAACTTGTGCCGGGGTGCAAAGCGCGGACGAAGATGTGCGGGCTACAGCATTCGTAGAGCATGAGCGCGCGTAGGTCTTTCATGGGAAGGAGCGCTCGGTAAAGATCCTTGGATAGAGGGTTGCCATTCTCGATTTTGAATCGCTCGGCCCTCGAGGTGTCAAGTTGGGCGAGAGATTCAAGTATCAGGCGGGTCACGTCGACTCGGGAAGTTGTGGGTGTCAGTGTGACTCGCCCATTCGGTCCACTGAGCATTATACGTGGAAGAAATACATCGATGTATACTTTGATTGTGGTGAAGTTGGGGAGGTTCCTGAGGTTATCGAGAGACCTTGGAAGGAGGTCCCCGACTAAGGAGCTGAGCAAGTGCGCCTCCAGTACTAACTCCGCGCCGACCGGGATCAACAGGTGGTCAAGCAAGACAGATGGCGGTCCGCAATCGCTGATTCGCATCCTCTTTAGACACGTCAGCGACACCAACCCCCCATCCTGAGCGCCAGAGGTTGGGGTTGAGAAGAGGAGGTCGACTTCGAGGAGTTGAGGAGCGCTTTCGAAGAAGCCAAGAAGTTGCCTGACGGAGACCTCACCCGGCGGCATGTGAGCCAGCACAAACGATGTGAGGTTGACCATGTTCCTCCAGGGTAACTCGGTGCGGACGCAATCCAAGGACAACTCACGCAATGAAGAGAGATCTCCGTTGAAGAGTGCGGAAGTGAGCACGGGGTTGCGTGACATGCGTCGACAATCGCCGCATATTGAAAGACGCCTAAGAAAAGGAGCGGGGGGAATGAGGTGAGCGGTAATGTCTTGTAGGTTTTCCGGCACTCCATCGATGGATAGGGATTTGACCCGCCCGACGGCTTGGGGGACAATTTGAAAGAAGAGATCGGAGGGGGACATGAGATTGTCTCTGCATAGCGACAAACTGATGGGGGAGGACTTTGAGCGCCCGAGGTAGACGCGAGCTTCGTCTTCGTTCATCCTGTCGAGATCAAGATGGGTCCACAAAGAGGGCCGTGACGTGAACACCTCCCTCCAAGCATGGGATACGTGGGTTAGCGCGACCATGCCTTGATCTCTATCACTCGTATCCCAAAAATCCGGAATGAGAGCGAGGATTTCTGGAGGGATCCGGTTGATTGGTGCGACGGTGTTTCTCCAGGACCGGATGAGGCGGAGGATTTCGAAAGCGTCTCGCTCGAGAGCATCGAACTAGAATACACCGCGCATCAGCAGCAATCCGCGTGTCGGTCTCATCTGTTTGTCTAACCTCAGCGTTGTCTAGGGTCATCACGATCCTGCAAACTAGAATTTCAGTCGTTTAACGCGACCTATGGCACCGTTCCGGGCGTACTTCACGAAATAAGTCGCATCTTGTAGAATTTCCTTGATCGCACGTAAGTGTTGAGAGATAGAGGACCCCCGACTCGAGGTGGTGATGGTGGTGGTGGTAGACATACTAATCATTCGGAACCAGCGATCGCGGACCGTTCGGCGGATTCAAACTTCGCACACTCCGTCACCCTCTTTTGCCTCCGCGGGCCTTTGGCCACATGACATCCAAGGCGACGTTGTACATGCGGCACCGCGGTCGCGAATGAAGGCCCACGGCGCCATGGTTAGCTTCGAATTCATCCAACGAGGAACCGGCGCCTTTCTGATTAGCATTACATTATATGATAATAAAACTACGTTGCTGAGAGCGTGGAAACAGTAGACCCGCCCCCAACGAGTCCAACAAGGAATCCGGGGGTTTCAGCAAGATCGGAAACCAAGGTCATTCCGTCCTCAAGCTTCTGGGGCTTTGTGTCCCCCCCATCCACAAACACCTCATTAGCTGAACGTTTCTTCGCACGTTTTTTCTTTTGCTTCTCCTGCTTCACCTCCTCTGCTGTTCGAATCAGGCAGTTATCAGACGTGCGAGGTAAAAATGGCATTCAACAATCGGAGTAATGTGTGGGTCGGCCCCACACGCGTACAAAAGCAGGAGAATAGAAACTAGATGTCCGGGTATGAAAAGTCCGAAAGGTCCGAAGAGATGAATAAATAGTATAAGGTTACTCGTAGATGTAGCAGAAGTCGTAAGCTTTCGTGTCCATTAACTCATAGATGTTGGCGTCATTCAAGAGCCCACCACCAGGGATCGGAGTGGCGAACTGCAACAAGAGAAACCATCAGTCACGGTCACCAAGCGCGACACGAAAATACGCACGTTGATGAAGGGAGGTCCACCGTTGGGGAACTGACTGTAAATGCCGGGGGCGGAGTGAGCACCGATGCTGCCTCCATGGAACGCCCAGAAGTTCTCCGGGCGGCGGTTTTGCCAGTCGTACCACAGTTTGTCGACCATCTACAGATCAAATCAGCGTTTCCTTCACATAGCGTGGACGGTTATCAGCTTACAGAGTGGTGAAGGTAGAACAATGGATCTACAGCGATGTTCCAAATGTGAGCGGTCGGTCATCAAAGAATGAAACAAGCCAGGACAAACCATTGGGGCTCCATTTCGGTCCTCTCCTGCAGGCCGGTCCAGCGCTCGTTGGACACGTGCCAACCAGGTCGCTAATAATGCAAGTCAGCAATCTTCGTCGCAGGAACGGAACAAGGCTACTCATACCCTGAGACCATCAGATGAACGGCTCCGTGGGGACCCGACTCGAAACGCGCCTGGAAACCGACAAAGTCACCTGCGTAGTCGTCGACCAAGGCTTTGACAACTTCCGGGGTAATGGCCGTGTCGAGCAGTGCGGGGTTCGGCGGAGTTCCGTCGCCGAAGCCACCAGTGGGTGGCGTCACGCTGAAGTTCCTACGGAGGCGGTGCTGGACGGGATACGGGCGGTCGAAATCGTAAGAGAATGCACCGGTCGTGATCTGGAAGTCGTCCTTGGGGTCGCCCCATCCACCGAGGCCGGATTTGAGATCAGGATCGAAGATGGGTGAGTTATAGAAGTCCTTAGCGTCTAAATTCGAGATGAGTACATTGGGATGAGACCGAAATGCCCGAAGGGGATACAAACCTTTGGTCCAGTCCCAGTAAGGCTGGCCCCCCTTGAACCCGCACTCTTCACGTAAAGCGCGTTCGAACCGGTGAGTGAACGAACGGTGCCACGGCAAGAAGTGCCCCGTGAAGTGGATCTGGAGTGGAGCGACGCTCACGTAAGCATCTGTCCCCGATAAGCGAGAAGATAGAAGGAACATACAAACGGATTGACATCGGTGTGAACAAAGCTGAAGTCTGAATGGGATGTGAGGACCAAGAGAAACACGAGCATGATAAGCGGACGCACCATCGAACATGGAGCTGGTCTTGTCCAACCCGAACTCGAACGTGTAGTTCACGTGGTTGGGATAGGGGACGACAGAATCCTTATGCGGGACTTTTGCGAGACACTGCGTTGGACGTCAAGACGGTTCCGAAGTCAGGGGGATTGCTCCTAATGGAGGCTAACCTTGACAGCGCTTATCCATTCGGTCTTTTCCTTTTTGGAGAGCGCCCGCCATTCCCGACGGACTTGGGGTTTCACGCAGCGCTTGCCGTTGTGGGAAGAGTCGGACGGAGCGGCGACGACGAGGGAGAACAACCCGAGGAACAAGGGGAGCAGGCTCAGAACTGCACCACTGCCAGACAGCCGCATGGTTATGTGGTTATGAACGGCGGGTAGAGAGCGATAGGATGTGGCGGGGATGGGAGATGAGGTGACACCGTACGGGGGAGGCGAAGAGCTCGAGAGAGGGCCCGGTGGGTGGTGAGACACATACTCCGCTAATCCGTTGACTTATATACGGAACCCGTGGGTACAGATAGGTGAACGGGCACCCGATTTTCCTCCTTGACATGTCTGCTAGACAGCTCGCCCGCCCAATGGTGCTAGCCACCGACGCGCAATTGGCTGCCAGACCGTCCGTGATGCAATCAACCTTCATTTCTTTTCTCGTTTGCCACCGTTCACGCCGCGTCCGCTGCCGGAGACGGCGGTGTGCATTCCTCCAGACCACCTCCACTGCACACGCTCCGCTTCCACACACTACTCTGCCCTCTACTCATAACCCGGACAGAGTCAAACCGCTGTGCGGGCGGACGATTTCTATTCATCCATGGGGAGACAAGTTGGGCGCGAGTATCGATCACATTTGTATGGGTGATTGATTGACTGGCGCGCGACGTGTGGAGAGCTGAGAAGTGTCGCCTGGACGGCCCAGGGGCACCCCTAAGGCACAGAAGGCACATTGTGAGCTATGTGAAGTAATCTCCGGCGGCGAGGGGGTTGGCCAGATGAAAAAATCAGCGTAGAACCTGCCAGGGAGGCTGTCGCTCAGCCTTCCTCATCAGCGGCTCCCCTGATCTCCCTTCCTTGGCCAATTCACTTCTTCCAGAACCCGTGCTGTCATGCTCCTAGACGCCATGCACGGGAGGCCGAAATGCGCATCAACATCAGCAATCCCTCCCCCTCTGTTGCTCGGCAAGAGGTCGACCGAGTCGGTTTTGGAGCGGATTTTGAGTCTGAGCGTTGGGTTCTCCATTCAAGATCTCCTACCCGACTCGCCCGCTTGACAAGCATAATGCTGATGCGTGTTGTCAGACTCCTAGAATGTGGATCAAGAAGGGGCATCCCGCCACAAAGTCCAGTAGTGACGAGCGCAGGAAGACGAACCCGACGCCCCCTATTGAAGACCACGGTCGCGCTGGTATCATATTGGTGCATAGTCCAGAGAGCCTTCGCTCAGCGGTTCACCAAGGAACGGTCTAAGCCCGCGAGATGAAAATCAATCGATCAGCGACCGAAAGCGGCGCGTCCAAAACGGTTTCTCTGAGAAGAATAACACAAGACTGTCGCCCCGTGGGGCCCACCGTGATGTAGACGAATCTCTTGGCAGATGGCAAATGCAACGCGGTCGGCAGAGGGGAACATATGACCGTTGTGCCTGGGACGTCGAGCGCTTGGCCTACTCAGAGAAAAGACACGTGCTGCCTCCCAGGTCGGACATCCTCTTCGGCATACTCTCTTTCCTCGCCACCTCTTCGTCTGTGCTCTTGCCGGCCATCAGAACATCTCCTTCTCATCTCGACGACCGGCCACAGCAAAGAACCTCCCAATGCAGATATCTGCTTCCGCAGTACCATAGGTGACCTCCCTCCCAAACATGATCTAGATGGACCTGATCACGACTAACCGATCTTTGCTGATGCGGGTAAGGCGGAATGTCCAGCTCAACCCGTTACTCATATACTTTCCTTCGTCCATTTCGTCCCAGGGCCAGCGACCCATAATCTCCGCCCGTTCCGCCGCCGACTTGGCGCCCCCCAACGCCTCCTTCTTTTCGAAGAACGCCACGGCATCCTCGTAGTCCTCAGTCAGCACCCAGCCCTCCTCCCCGAGGCCGACCATGTTCTGCCACATCTCAAAAAACATGTCTGCTGTTACCTGTACTTCATTCAGTTTCCTCGTCTCGCGTACGTCCTCAGCGTTGGACTCGACTGGACACGGCACGCCTCCTCCTGTAAGCGCCTCCCACCTCTCCGTTGCTTGCATGAGCGCAAGCCTCAGCTCGAAAGTCTCGCCCTCCCACGGGCTACCAGCGTGCTGGAAGAGATGGCTGCGGAGCGCGTACATGTGGTCGGTAGGGGCAGCGTAGTGGAGCTCCTCCATGCTCGTGACATAGTGGTGATGAACCAGGTGGTCACGGTAGTCCTGGTCGCTGAGCTTGAAGCCTCGAACAAACTCCACGAAGATGTGCTCGGTTTTAGCGGCGTTGTCCGAGTCGGACGAGTAGCCGTATAGCTTGAGAACAGGTAACCGAGAGGAACGCAGGAACTCTAGAGTGGCAACCTCGCCGGCGACAGCGTAGAATTTAGGTGCGGTGATGGGGTACGGAATACGGGCGACCATTTGGAAGTGATCGCGTAGGGTTATGAGGAAGGTACGGTTAAACCTGCCCTCGGCGAGCTTCGACAAGTTAACGACATTAGCAGGACTTTGATTAACGGACTCCGCTGCAAGTCGACATGGCCCGTCAACGTCGAAGGCCATCCTCCACTGTTTGTGGCGAAGAGCATTGTTATAGTTGAACAAGTTATACTGCGGGTCAGAGATGTACGCTATAGGACAATATGTATGAGACTTACACCCAGTTCCGTGACGTGTACTCGAGCGGGTCTTTGTGAGAATTCGCCATGATAGAGAGGGCGCGACGTGGCACAGGGCGTGTCGTGGTGGAGATGGAGCTCGAGAAGGAAGAGTATAACGGGCACAGTGAGACTGGAGCTTCTAGCACGTTGAAGACGAACCTCGCTCTCCCACGGTAGAGCATGCTAATGTACGTCGGGGTGAGGTGGAATTGGGGGGAAAAGGCAAGCAGCCAGCCAGCACACCGTCTTAAAAAAGAGAGGGGCCTCCTTCCAGTAAATTCTCGAAATTGAATAACAGCCGATTCGAAGTCGACTCTTGGCCAGGATAGGAGTCGGAGCCGGTGCCGGTACATATTTCGGTACCGGGATCCACATTGATAGGATTGATAGTGGGTGGGGTCGGTGCAAGGGAAGGATGATCTCTGTCTCGCCATCGACGTTGGCAGGAATGGGAGAAGAGGGGGTCGATCAGCAGTGCACTTCCCGCTTTTCAAATCGGAATCGTTTGTTTCAGAACTCGAGTTTTGATGACGAAGTACAAAGTTTGGGGTGGGGGGTGGGTAGCCATCGCCGCTAAGTAGTACAGTCTGTGCAGTCCTGACCAGGCCCACCGGGTCCGGGTGGGGCCACATATTAATGAGAAATTTGCGGCACAAAGATAGTTCTGAAACACTCCAATATCCCCCCGTCATCCCGTGCGAGGGGTGGTCCGGTGGGTCCACAAGCTGTTTGCTATTTTTGGACTAGCTGGCTACTCGTGAACTTTCCGGTAAATGACGTATTACGGTAGGCGGGATGGCCACGGCTGAATTCCGCGCGAGACCAGCGGCTAAGCGAGTTCCAGGTCACGTGACCTGTCGGGCCGCCGCCAGTGCCGCCGAAGTCCGACAGGGTTTCTAGCGGTTTTTGGCTTCTGCGTTCAATTTTGTGGTATCCAGGTTGCTCAATATGTAATGACTGTAGCATTTTTCTATCCCGAGAGACCCCCAGGACAAGGGCTCCATTTCCGGAGAACTTGGAAGTTATCCGAGGGAGGCCGGATCACGGCGATCATCGATCGGACTTCAAATATGATACCTAGTTTAACCTCGTACCCCAGTCCATGGTATTCTTTCCTGCTAAATTGCACTCGGAAGTAAGACAGTATGTACCAATCTCATCCCAATCCAAGAGTTTCCGACCTTTTTATTCAGGCATACCGTAGGGAGGACCAACGCAGTGGAGGTGTTGAATTCAAAGTCCGATCAATTCTGCCGAGCGGTGCCGAGAACCCAGTCAGGAGGACGGGATACAGCCCAGCCCACATTTCACAAACTCAGAAGCCTTTAGACAAATTAACACGGCAACTGAGCATGTTGGGGCGCCCGTCGCTATGAAAATTGGACGCAGAGGCCCCAGAACATAGCTAAAAGCCCTGTTGGACTTCGGTGGTAGCGGCGGCCCGGCAGGTCACGTGATCTGGAACTCGCTTAGCCGCTGGTCTCGCGCGGAATTCAGCCGTGGCCATCCCGCCTACCGTAGACGTATCCCAGCTCGCCGGACAATGTTTAGTCTGAGCAACGTGGACGTTGTCAAGTATGGTATTTGTTTCCTTCTGGTCTACACAAGCCGAAACCTACGCGCAACGCACAATCTGGTATCTCATGTTACAGAGTCCATTGATTGCGGGGAGTAACAGAAACATACACTCAACGGATGATGGACGGGGAATCGAGGAAATCGAGTAAACCTTCCGCGTTCACCGCGTCTAAAGCTTCCGCCAACCTCCGTTGTTCCTTCTCGCCGTGGATGATTTGAGCCAGGGTGTCGAACGAAAACACCAATTTGAAGGGCCTGATTTCCTTCATCGTGCGCAACGCCTTGAAAAATGTGATGTCCGGGGGTATATCGAAGATATCATCGCCTCTAATGGCGACAACGAGCTCGGAGAACGTGGAGGATGTGATAGTCGAGAATATCCTCATGAGCCTGGTATGACGTGTTTCACCACTCGTTGCCGCCCAATCCCCTACCCGTAGAGATCGGAGGACCTTGAGTCGCGATAGATCGAATCCAGGGAGCGATGAAGATGAATCAACTCCAATCACCCACCATCAGCCCAAATCCATAGATCATCCCATTTGAGTTACTTACCAAGCGAAAACCCCAGTGTCTCCAGAGTCCCGGCGCATGCTCCCAACAAAAAGGGTACAGAACTTCCAACCCAGCGCAGATCCATGTAATTGAACCGCAGGCCACCGCACGAAGTGATTAGGTCTGTCCAAGTTTCGACCCAACCACAGTCACGAAGCTCCAGCCGCCCTCGCAGTTTCGGTCCAGAGAATGGAACAAGCTCTGAATCCGGGATGGTTGTATGGGATGGTTGGTTGGGGGAGCTGATATTTACATCGTCCAGGTTTGGAAAGAAGGAGAGGAAATATGATAATTGCCGAGGGGTACAACATGGATCGGCCAAGTGGATGGATAGTAGGATTGGTGAGAAGTGTCCGAAATACTGTTCGACGCCTGGTATAAACTTGCCGATGTCCAATCTGTGAAGCAACAGAGTCTGAACGTTCGTAAAAGCAGAAAAGTGGCGCAGGTCGTCGGGGCTGAATGCCTGAGGCACGAACCACACCTCACGGAGGATCTGCCCCACCCGGACTTCTTTTACGAGAGGCGCCAAACCAAGCTCATGCAGCTTGGATAACGGTTTCAGCTCGCAACGGTTTTCAGCACGCAGCGCAGTCACGAGCACAAGGGTGTGATGAAGGTGTGGGACCGCAGCAATATACCACGAGCGGCAGATCAGTGAACACGCCTTGAGGGAATCGAGATCGCGGGTGAGGTAGGCGATGATCATTTCCACGATTTCTTGTGGTAAGCTGCATCTCGATTCGTGCGCGATGGATGTCTCCGGTGGTGTATCATCAATCGGGCGATTGACCTTGTCTCTGCCTTGATCATCGGAGAGGTTTGTCCCTACAGTGCGAACGACGCAGAGATCAGAACCACCTATGTGTGCCAGTGGGGGTAACATACTCGATTCCAATGAGACGGGCCCCCTTGAGCGACCTGGATCACTGGTTGTTGGAGGAGTCGCCATCATGGCAGGTGTGAGAGGTGACGAAGTAATCGGGCCGAATTGGTCAATTGGGAGTCGCACCGGGCGTCCGGCGCGGGCGCTGTGTTTGTGGAGGGTACACTGCAATCTACCTGGCGCGTCGATGCATGCGCTGAGCCCACACGCGGGCGGGAACACATCCCACGATTGGTGTTCATAGAGTCACGCGTCATTTGTCATGAGGGTATATCCCTCCTCAAATGTTAGATAACTGAAGACCCACGGGAAAAACAGCTCCAACTTTTCCACGGCACCGGGCAGAGTTCAAATTGTCAAAGCACACAAATATAATACGTGTACATTTGGAGACCATACATCATAGGATGAAAAGTTCGCAACACTGAAACGGCTGATTGCTCGACGCCGTACAACCAACAGTCAGAAAGGCCCACCGTTCTGATATTGGTTCTCGAATCTCGACGTTGGACCATCACATCAGGAAACAAACGGGAACCCACTCACCAGAGAGACGTCACCCAAATCCCCCGTGAATAAATCTCCCTCATCACCAGTCATCGTCGATTACACCAAGTCGAAGACCGTATTCCACTTGCCCGACGTGTTTCCTGAGTTCTACCACGTCCCCAGGGTTGAGCTCGTGCCCCCTATATACGATCTTGATAGTCTTGAGTTTCCTCCCTCTCGACGCCCTCGCTTTTGCCATTGCTATGGCATCCTCCATGTTAAATACCTCCCCACAATAGCGGAGCACGAGAACAAGCTCCTCTAGCTTGGGACATATCACGGCTTCCGATGAACTCGTGCTAGGATGCAAGACGCGGGCGAAGATGTGCGGGTCATGACATCTGTGAGACGTGAGGGCGCGTAGGTCTTTCATGGGAAGGAGCGCTCGGGAAAGCTCTCTAAATAGAGGGTCGCCGTTCTCGATTCTGAACCGTTCGGTCCTCGAGGTGTCAAGCTGGGCGAGAGATTCAAGTACCAAGTTGGTCTCGTTGACTCGGGAAACTGCGGTGGTCACGCTGACCCGCCCACTCGGTCCACTAAACGTCGTGCATGGAGACCATTCATTGATGAATAGTTCAATTGTGGTGAAGTTGGAGAGGTTCCTGAGGTTATCGAGAGACCTTGGGAGGAAACCCCCGACCAGGGAGTTGGACGAATGTGCCCTCAGTACCAACTCCACACCGACCGGGATCAACAAATGGTCAAGCGAGACAGAAGGGGGCCCACCACCGCTGATCCTCATCCACTCTAGACACGCCAGCAACACTAACCGTCCACCCTGAGCGCCAGGAGTTGGGGTAACGAAGGGGAGGTTGACTTCGCGGAGGTAAGGAGCGTTTTCAAAGAAGTCAAGAAGTTGTATGACAGAAATCTCGCCCGGCTGCACGTTACCCAGCGCGAACGACGTGAGATTGACCATGTTCCTCCAAGGTAGTTCGGTGCGTACGGTATCCAGATACAACTCGCGCAACGAAGAGAGATCCCCGTCGAAAAGTGCCGACGTGAGACGTGGGGCGGGTAGATAATCAACACATATCTCCAGATGTTCAAGAAGAGGAGCGGGGTGAGACAGGTGGGCGGTGATGTTTTGCACGTTTTCGGGGGTCCCCCGTACAAACAGATATCCGAGTCGACCAATAACTTGTGGGATGAATTGGAAGAAGGGATCGTCGGGATGCATCTCGTTGGACCTTTCTAACGTCAAGTTGAGGGAAGACGATTTTGAGCGTTCGAGGTAGACGCGAGCTTTGTCTTCGTTCGTAATGTCGAGGTTGGTCCACAATGAGGGCCGTGACGTGAACACCTCCCTCCAAGCACGGCATACGTGGGTGAGCCCGATCACGTCTTCATCTCTCTCGTCCACATCCCAGGGGTCCGGAATGAGAGCGAGGATTTCTGGAGGGATCCGGTTAATTGGTGCAACGGTATTTCTCCAAGACCGGATGAGACGGAGGATTTCGAAAGCGTCTCGCTCGAGAACATCGAACTAGAATATAGCATACATCAGTAGCAGTCCACGCATCCATTTCGCTCGTTTGTCCAACCTCAGCATTGTCCAAGGTCATTGCGATCCTGCAAATTCAAATTTCAGCTATCTGACGCGACGTATGACACTACTCCAGACGTACTCTGCGAAGTAAGTCGCATCCTGTAGGATTTTCTTGGTTGCGCATAAGTGTTGAGAGATGGTGGAGCCCTGACTCGAGGTAGTGGTAATGGTGGTGGACATGATTGTTAGTAACCAACGATCGTCCGTTTGGTATGCCGTTCAAAGTGCCCAAAAAAGAATTCTATCGCACACACGTAAAATCACGCCGCACGTCACAAATATCCCTCCCTCATCGCACATACCGCCCCCACCTATCGCACACACTGTCCCTCACTT
>Ga0307513_10006406_pt1 | contig 15382 bp, 17 predicted proteins | sample 15_EM_MG_FD_202174 | JGI IMG/M metagenome (GOLD analysis project Ga0307513, IMG submission 202174) | Populus trichocarpa ectomycorrhiza microbial communities from riparian zone in the Pacific Northwest, United States - 15_EM | ecosystem: Host-associated > Plants > Roots > Unclassified | place... | reverse complement strand
GCCCTCTTGTTCATTTCGGTCTCCCTGGCGGCATGAATTGGGAGCTTGAAGTCAGATAAAATTGATTGAATCAGAGAACCTGCAATGAGCAGTAAACTATAAAAAAATTGGCCATCGGTCGAGCAGTCGACCTCAACCAGCTCTCAAATCCGCAAGAAAGTGGACAGAGCAAGCAAATTTGGGTCCTCAAATCCGCAAAAAACGGACAAAAATTCGACGATTTTTGGGCCTCAAATCCGCAAATTCGCGGACACCAACCATAGGGAGCTTCCCGGGCCTTGCACCTGCCAATGTTTTGGTGACGTGACAATGGATACACTCATGTGGTACATTTCGGCAAGATATCGGGTTTAAAATATGTTTGTTCGTACGAGCCAGCGAACTGATGCATGTCGTTATAAGACACCTGAGGTACAAAGAGCCAGACAGGGGTCACGGAGAAGGCGATCTGTATCCACGTGATGTGATTCTTTAAAGCTTCACTCTTCTTGCACTCTCCATCCATTTCCACCATGGGGTGCTCATCCACGACCGGAGATCTCGCATGCTCAGGATAATTGAACGCAGTCGACTGGTTTTGCGAAGGAGTACGAGATGAAAGGGAATTTACCAGGTAAGTATTTGACATCGTCAATCCACCCGGCTCCCTCATCATCATACCTCTCCAACAGCGGCAGTAACACGGTTTTATATCCTCTACCCTAAGATATTTGACTCACGCATTGGCCTCACCTACCCCCACCGGTCTTGCTGCGCCTTCAGCTTCAACATTAACCCACCCATCTGCCACGTCCTTAGGTCGCTTCAGAAACGGAGGCGGCAAATTCTGCACCCACGTTCAACGCGACACCTCGTAACTATCCTCCCACCGCACATATCGACAATCTCCGTATGGGCATACGCCCACATATGTGCCAGCAGATACTACGCACCGTGTTTGTGGATCCAGGAACTGCCCTGCCGTCCTAGTCCTACTCCCAACGATGAGTGTGACCGCCGTTCAATGTCAATGGTACCATTACCCCCCGGCATGCGTTGCGTACCTGCCGCCACTCTTCTTATATCACCCTCGTTGTCTCACCACCCACCGCATCAGCGATAATTTTCATCTTTCCATCGGCGATAGCTGTTCTCTCTCAGCCCGAGTGTTCTGTGTTAATTTATATCAAGAACGACCGCTGACATTCGAATTGAGATCGAGGACGGAATGGCGCTGTTGGGCGAAACTGGGTAGAAAGGAGGCATGAAGGATGTCTACGATGATAAGCAATCCCGCTCGCTCAACATATTTGAGCGTGGCTGGCTACGTTGGCAACCGGCGACGAGGGGAACTCACCTGGTAAGCAATTGACACCGTGAATGTATCCCACTCTTTCAGCCTCACACTTCAACATCAGCAGCAGCTTCCTCCACCCCCCTATAACTTTATCGCGAGGAGCGTTGAACAGATTGAGCATGACTTTCCGCAATCGCCCTCTATCGCCCGACCCATCCCGTCTTGATCCCGTCAACACTGCCTCAAGTCCACCAAGGACGTCAGATTGCCGCTGTACTACCCACCCACCATATATCTCCAGTTTACCGCCCCTGCGCTAGCGCCACAGTATAAGGACTCCCCTTACCTCATTTTCTACACCGACAACCATCACCGTTCAATGTCAGTGGCGACACCACCCAGGAACGTACGCTGCGTACATGGCGGCACTCTTTCCCTGCCCTCCTCTTCGCCTCACCATCCCGCTACCTCTGCGATACTCTCATCTTTCCACTGGCGATAAGTGTTCACTCTCAGCCCAAAATATCATAGGAGGGCAATCGATTATGTATATGCCAGGCGGCGTTCCATACCCCCCCCCCCCCGTTCTCCACCCACTTGCTGGAACTGACATGGTGGGCATTTACGCTGAGAACGAAACCCTTTGATATAATCGAGGTCGACATCGAGGAGGGTGGGGTGCTGTATGGAACGAAAATAGAGGAGGGGTAAGAAGCGGGTGAAGAAAGCTTAACGACCACGATCGGTCACAATTTCCGCTGGGAATAATTGACCGCGTTTAGCTAGGTTCGCGAACGACGACGAACTTGTCGACTTACATAAAAGATTTCGGTCTTTCGCGGGCAGGTAACATGGCCCACAAACGATCCACCACTCTTGTGTATTTGAGTTCGGATAGTGGGGAAGAATATATTATGGTCGATGGGAATCAAGGCAATCGATATCGGTGTGTCCCCATTGAATGGCATTAGCGTCAATGTACCCTGATATACTGTGCAAGAACAGAATTATCGTTATAAATACTGTTGGTCCGCTCATCTTCGAGCCGTGGATCGATCATCCAAATGTGACTGCTGTATGTATTTACTTCTGCCTTTGCGTTCTTCCTCTGAATCATTCTAATTTCTGACCGCCATTCCTGTAGATCGTATAGGCCGGACTTCCTGGTCAAGAGGCCAGAAATTCACTTGTTAATGTCCGTTATGGGAAGTTCATTCCCTCGGGTCGACTTCCGTACACGATTTCGAAGACTACGGAACTTAGCTCTTTATTGGTCAAGGACAAGACATCCTCGATCTTCCACGCACCCATAGGTAGGCTTCCGTTTCTCCAAAAAAAAACGATTAACGCTGTGTGTGATCGATCCAAACGCGACGCATTTTTGAACCCCGAACAACGGTACTAACCATTCACCACACCTATCCCGCATGAACATATACCCACATCTTCGCCAGCGGACACAAGGAACGACGCTGCTCCAATCCGAGTATTCCCATCACCCTCTTCACTTCCTGCAGCGATCGACGGCCATGTACTTCCTGGCACTCTTTGATCGTGCTCCGGGTAATTTTACCAGCTGTTCGCCCTAAGCCCCAGTATCACAGGACGAACTACCATGTACCAGGAGCCGTTTCATGCTCCCTCGCTTATGCTTTGTCCACTTGCATCTAGAACCGCCGGGGTGTTCATTTGTGCTAAGCGTGACTGCTTTTCAGGACATCGACATCTACATCGACTAGTGGTGCTGGAGGGAATGGAAAAATAGCGACTGGCGATTCCTTCCACTCGCCTTGGATAAGTGAAACGCGATTGCCTTGGGTTAGTGAAGGAGGAAATGATCCGGTAAGGCTTTAAGATCGTGTCTGCACCCCGTTCATTCATCCTCACTTTCTCTTCAGCGGTCAGAAAGGGCTTATTCCATCCGCCTATGAGTATATCTCGAGGAGCGTCGAACGGGTTGACCGTGACTCTACTACCGCGACGAAAGACGTACGGATGGTATAGCCGACGAGGCGATCAATCACTCGGATTGGATTGGCAAATTCGGTGATCAAGGTTTCTGGGACCGTAGCAATCGCTGATTTCAAACAACCATCTGAATAGATAGCTGAAAGAGAGGGATTCGCATAAATATGATTAGATAAGATACAGACAAACCTGTGCATTGATGTCGGAAATTCGGAATTGGGTCGGAATCCTCACGATTGTTCAACGTTCTTTGACTACCACCCACCACCAGTGCACCCCCTCCCAACGTTTCCACTTTTCGAGTTAATACCGGACCATGAGTTCCATGTTTACACCCCAGAACCTTCTTATCTCAGGGGGAAATTTCACCTTGAACAGTAACGAGGCGCATTACCATGGCCTTCGCCGTGCGTTACTCTCTAAATATTTTCTTTGTAAAACTCACGTATTTTTGAAATCGGTAGATGGATCGGACATCCTTCAGTGCGCAACGGCCACCGCTGCGTTTCATAACTCTGAGGAACGGTTCGATCCCCCCAAATGTCATCCAAACACACGCGTAGCTGTCCTTAACAAGATCATGAAATGGATTAAACGCGAAGAAGATTTAGATGGGTTTATCATGTGGTTGTATGGTCCCGCTGGAGCTGGGAAGTCTGCGATCGCAGAAACGATCGCCGAGATGTGCGAGCAGGAGATGATTTTACTCGCAAGCTTCTTTTTCTCAAGGAACGATCCATCGCGCTCCACTGTCAAGCCACTTATTGCCACCATCGTCTACCAAATCACCTTGAACCTCCCCGACGTTCGAGAAGCTATTCTTAGTGCTATCGAACACGACCCACTCATCTTCTCCAAGTCTTTCGCGGTCCAAGTGAAAACTCTAATTGTGGCACCTCTTCAGCTGCTGGCAGAGGAAGGATATTTCAACGATCCATCGTCTCGTCGTCTCGTTATTATCGACGGTCTAGACGAATGTTCCGACACCAAAGTTCAGCAAAATATTCTGCAAGTTTTAGCCGATGCCCAGCAACAACATCGGCTCCCGCTGGTCTTTTTAGTCGCTAGCCGTCCCGAACAACATATCTCCCTCACGTTTAACACCCGTTCGTTGTCAACCATTACTTCACGCCTCGCTCTGGACGACTCTTACCTTCCCGAAGAAGACATCAAATTATTTTTGGCTCATAAATTTCAGGAGATCAAATCAACACATCAACTCCGCGCTTATATCCCTTCTGAGTGGCCTCTTCCCAATGTTTTAGAACAACTTGTTCAAAAATCATCAGGAAAATTTATCTATGCATCTACTGTGATCTGCTATGTCTCTTCCATTCGACACAAACCCGTGGATCGTTTGGATATCATCCTCGGCCTCCGTCCTCCTCAGAGGGACCTCCCATTTGCAGAGCTTGATGCATTGTACACACACATATTAGCTGGTGTGGAGGACATCGAACATGCCCTGGAAATCCTCAGTGTCATATTTTTCTGCGAAAATCCCAAACACAATATAATATGGAATGATAGCCGATGGAATATCGAGGATTTTCTGTGCTTGCAACCTGGAGATGTTGAGTTATACCTTGGGGATTTAAACTCACTCATAACCATTGATCGTTGGGGAGAAATTTGCGTCCTCCATGCCTCTTTAACAGACTTCTTTGTGGATCCTACCCGTTCAAAAAAATTCTGGATCAACTATCAAGCTCGACACACAGCTTTTGCTCGCCGGTGTCTTCAGGTCCTTCAAATCCCAGCCTTGGGTAAGCAAGTTTATTCCTCATAATATTCCCATTTTTATTCAGAAAAGAAGTCAATCCTGAAATCTCAATGTTCTGTTTTTATGACATTGTCTACCATCTGGAAAATGCGGAAATGACACCTGAACTACATGATGACTTGATTAATTTTTCATTCAACAAGCTTTGGGGTCACTGGGGTGTTAAAAAATCTGACCCTGCTTGGAATTATGTGAACATGCACAATTTTTTAGAGTGTTTGAAAAGGCTGGTATGTCATCATATTTATTCATGCGTTCTCTGCATATTCATTCTATGATGCAGCTGCCATCTGAAGTACATCACATCTCCCAGACTCATGAAGTTGACTTTGATAGGATCCTCTGTAATGCCCTGGAAGGGTATCACTCTTTCCCAGGATTCAACCTACTTCTAGGAGGCCTCCTTCAGTTCGTCATGCACATAAAACAACAACATATTTATCCTCCTGGAATGGTAGCATATTTGTGTCTGGTCTGTTGGCGAGGAGAGGGGTATATCTTTGATGACATAGGATTCTGTGGAATTGGCGCACCTGATCTCCAAGTCGGATTCATATCTGGCACTCTACAATTTTTACTCTACCTCAGACAGCTGTTAGAAACTCCAGAGCGAGCGGGGACCCATGTCTTTGATCAGCATAGATATAAAACCGCCGCCAGGGAGTGCTTGCAACTGTGCTTGTGTAGCCATCGGTATTTTTCAAAGGGAACGACAGAGTCTGGCCAGCGTGACGGGGCACTGCGTCGGAGTAAACCTTCAGCATGGATAGCACGAATGGGGGTTCACAGCAGGATATGGAAAGCCAGGCATCACTTCCACGTTCTGCTCCGAAAAGCATCAACTCGGAGATTTATTCATCAGAATTCTTTCTTCCCTGACAACTCTCCGGAGCACGAGTACTGTCGATCCTTATCCTACCGGTGGGCATTGGATTTGCTTCCACTCTTTCTGGAAAAGTCCGCAATATCATTGGAGCTGGCTGAAGTATTGCGTAGGCGCACTTTCACCAGGATGGCGCAGCAATTTCCGCGGAGAAAGAGGTTGGCCAAGGAGGCGATAGCGAAGTACCTCTTACGGGTGGAATCTGAAGCGGGCAACTCATGAATTGGAGATGGATCGGGCTATCGAAATCGAACGAGTACATACTCCATCCACTTCTACCATTCCATTCTATTTGTATCGGTTACTATTTCTACATACGATTAACTGTACGGTTCAATGAAATCTTTGCCCTCGAGTCTGGTTAGGGGAATTGGGTGAAAATATTGATGAGCAATACGCAAGGACTCACGCAAGTGGGAAATGAGTTAATCTCCCGACAGCGGAGGTATGGAGGAATTTTCGTTGAAGAGCTGAAAGGCCTGGGATAGTCGGCTCGATACGTGCTGCTGTAGAGGTACATTCCAACAAAACCCGCACAACTGCGGTTTTCCACATTCTGCTCAGCATTAAATGAAAAAAATATTCTTGATGATTCGCGACATGTATCATGATAACATTACCTCCCACTACCCTCGTTACAAACCATCCCACAAAATAGACGCGATATCTCCCCACCCATTCATTCATTTCCTATCTCCATAGTCACAGCTCCCAGCGGTCGCTAACCATCATAACTCGGCTCCTGGCTGAGCGTTAGCGCGCCGCCGTCATCAAAATCATCCCTCAAAGACGATACATGCGTGCAATTCGGAAATGGAGCCGATTGATGACCACACACATACCAACGGAGCCCCACTCGGCTCGTCGAACGGACTGAGCGCGACATTTGTTCCGATCTTGGTCCAGCGCGCTCCTGTGTGGGGTGCTATTGATGGGGCGACGATGGAAGACTGTTTCGTAAAGTCGTGCTCAACCCCGTTGGACGCTCCTCGTGATAAAGGGGTAGGGGGGTGGAAGAGGCCGCTGCTGACCATTGAAGGGAATGAAAGGAAGAGGATGAAAGGGTAGGCGGGGTACGTGCACAATATCGAGGATTTATACGGCGAGTTCCCTCCTTCGCAAACCGCTCAACTATCGGAGGTGGCCAATCACTGTCGGCCTTCTCCATCGTGTTTTATTTCCCGTTCTTTCCAGCACTACTCCCTCGTCAACTTCGACGTCGATATGTTCATAAGCGGTCGTAACCGATAATAGCCATCGCCAATGGAGAGATGAGACTTATCGCAGAGATCCTGGTGGGTGAGACGATGAGAAAACATGGAAAGAGTGACCGGAGGTATGCCAATGCGCGTAGGTAATGATGCCAGACGTTGAACGGTAGCCATAGGTGTTGTTCCTGCATGCACATCGTTGTCCACGGGCGAGGATGTGGGTATGTGCTCATGCAGCGATCCTGGAGACACGTGGCGGGGCGGTAACGTTTTCCCGGATTGTATTCAGAGAAAAATGTAGTGTCGCGTTCAGCTAGATCGCAGACGGCATTGGTCGGATGCGGAGATGTTTGTGAGAGCTGGAGTATGGGAGAAAGTTCATACGCTGACGGCATCCGCTTTGAAGCATGGGCACACCGACAATCCGCCGAGATCGTTGATTAGGAACTGATACGATTGTCGTTGGTGTCAGCTGGGATAAGGGTGTACAATGGCGTATGGCGAATCATAGGCCGTTCTCGTCATTCCAGCATCCATGAATTCGGGCGCGTGGGGCCATTGTGGCTAGAAATAAGTGCTGTCATTGTCGTCGCGGGGATGGGGGGATTCGCAAGTGAGGATAGTTGAGACGATGTAGTCTTGCCATCCTCTGTTACGGTGCAAAGTCGCGTAAACTCTTCGCCTCTTGCCTGTAGAGAGATCATGGATGAAATAGTCACCCGTGGTTGGGAACACGGTGGGAATGTGGGGGGCGGAGTTTGGTACTATTGCGTCACGTGCATTTAAACTATTTTGTTGAAGATGGTACATCATCGCACCCTCCCTCTCCTCCTGAAATTGGTGCTAACGAACTTGGCTTATCCCAAGCTGAAGCTGGTGCTCCGGTGCGGTGGTGAGTAGGGTGCTATTCGTCATTTCGGCGTTCAAGAGGTCTACCAATTGGTGAGTTCGATATCGACTAGATTTTGTGCTAGTTTGCGCTTGATCTTGAAGTTCTATATTCGTGGTATTATGGTCGTTTTAAATGCCTATTTTTTTGTGCTGCCGCCCTTACCCGTTTTCAAGCCTTTTCATTAATATTCGACAACGTTCCTACAAATGACCCTTCTCTACCTCCCATCTAGCCGCCTTTCTGTCGGATTCCTTCAAAGCGACCCATTCATGGACGTCCTAGATGTTATCATACTCCTATTGTCCTGAATATCCTGTTTGTTCTTAACACCGCGCATGTAAGCGCTCAACGCTCAGGCCTCAGGTGACTCCTTCCTCTTCATCTTGCCATCTGTGTACCCGCCTTTCTCGTCTTCGCTCCCATTCTTCTCCATTCATCCATGTTCCGAGTTTCAGATAAGGTATATTAATGCCAATACAATCCGTCTTTCCCGACTTCTTAACAAATGGAGGAATATCCGGGTCTGCGTAGGCGTACACCCCTCTTCTTCGCCAGCCTCGCGAAACAACACATTTCCAATGTAATAAATGCTCGGGGGTGTACACAGTAGCAGGTACATCAGTAGACACCACTATGAATCCTCCTGTTCTTAATTTATTCAATTCATTCTTTCCTACTACGTTACATGATTACTTCCCCTTCTTGACCATTGTGTCATTCGTTTACTGGTATTCACTCATTCATTCCTGGAATGGTCCGTTCCCCAAGTTGGCATTTTCTTTCACCACTGGCCATGCCATCTCTGCATCTCAGCAATATCCCAGATCCTAACCGTTTTGTCCCACGATCCCGAGACAACGCGCTTGCTATCAGGGGAGAACGCAACTTTATATGTTGAACCTCAATTTATTGTGGCACATGTATAACAACAAAATTAAATGACTTAACACTTGTTTCAATAACATCACACATCTGATACTGTGAGAGGTCATTGGCCTGGGAGATTTGCCTTGGATATCAATGAGTTCAAGTCATTTGTGGGGGGACCTACCGTGACTCCCGAGTCCCATTGGGTTTTAATTGAGTATCCTGCTGTTCTCAGCCAGAGGTTGGTCTCATTAGGTGATTTGGCCATACGAAATGGTGAAGATTTTTGGTGTCCCGAGGCTGCTTAGACTTCTACGTACTTAGATAAACTGTACCTAGTCAGATGGATTTCTTTGCACCATCGGGCCGGTCGTTCCTTAATGGGACCTCCCCGGTAATGTATTCCTTCCTTCCTCCCTTCTCTATTAATCTTTGAATCTATCTATTTATGTAGTTGAGACAAAAGAATCTGCAGCTGTGGTATCCAGACTCTGCAAGGTAATCATCGCTTTCTTTCTGAATTCCTCACCAGTCGAAAGCTTCGCAAGAAAGAGCAAGTAGTTACATAAAGGGTTTCCAAAAATTGTCGGGGCCCAAAGCCAATGCATGAGTTCAGATCCGGATGCTTCGGTAGGTGGACGCCTGATCATCCTCTCGTACGGGACAGATAGAAATGGGTGGGCCATACTACTACACGATCCAAATTTCTACGACCTGTACCGCATCTAACCAGCTAGCAGAGCCTGCCATATCGTGTGAGTCAAAGTATCCAATCCTGCGATACTTGACCACTTTGTGTATTCCAGGACCTCCTTCGCTCGCCAGCGCAACGATGATACCCTCTACTTTGTCGGCGTTCCTGTGTACCGGAACAGCCCATACATTGTGCACGTCCTCGTCATCTTTGCTGTCAATATACCCAGTCCCGATCCACTCCTGCTCGGAGCCTTCTTTTCCTGCTTGATCCGACGGATGGAGATGATTTTCCGAAGGTGTCTCGCAGATTCGATACAAGCGGTTGGAAGTTTGAACATTCCACATGCACTGTTCGAAAGGGGCGCGAAGAACGAGGATGCCACCTGTGACTTCTCCAAACGGATGTTCAATGTACTTGAGGTCCACTTCGCACTGAACAATCTCTGCTAGGGGTTTTCCTGCACGTAACGCGCCGTCAAAAAATTTGCCGGGCATGACAGACCCATCCACAGCAGCCCACGACCACGAGGGCGCGCGGTAGCCCTTCGGCCGTTCCATGTCCATGTCGGCATACTTCTGCCAAAGCAGATCGGAGAGGAGCGTGTCACGCCAAAGTCCAGCAAGATAGTCACCACCCGGCACGCGTCGGAACGCCTCTGCGACACCGCCAAAGGCGACGAGCTTGTCCTCGGGTTTCGTAAGAGAGCGTCGCGTGTAGCCCTCCACAGCGGCATGCCACGCGTGGCGAACAGACTTCCAGGCTGACGAGCCATGCACGACCGTTGAAGGGGTCTCTTGCAGGAAGAAAGTCTCCGGGAGGAGACTGTCGCGGTCGGGGTGGTCGTTGTAAGATCCACCGACGTTCTGGATGCCACCAGTCCGACAGTGGAACTGTACTGTGTGCGAGGCAAACACGAGTGCACGTGGAGACATGGCGTATTCCTGCATACACCATGCCCGCTCGTGCACAGGCTCCATCTCAGGGAAGTAATCCCACCACTGGTCGAAGGTATCGTCCGGCTCAGTGTAAAGTGAGACTGGGGAGATTCGTACTTTGCCCACACGGGTTTCTCCACATCCATCGGGGCCGCTTGCAGGGGGGCAGACAAAAGGCATGTCAATGTCTGGCGGGAAATCTGCAGGAGGAACGGGAGGCCGTGCTTCCAAGAATCCTGCGCTGACGCGCGGGGCACTAGCAGCGATGATCGTGACATACGTGTCGCGATAGATATGGCCCATACGCGCAATCTCAAGCAGCTTGTCCTCCTCTGAGTCCTGGATGATGCATAGTGAATCCACCCAGAGGTATTGGAGGCCTAGTGCTATGGTCGTGTGGATGGCGTCGAGAATGGTCTGGGAGAGATGCGCAGGATCGATGCCATCAGTGTAAGTGTTGACGTTCGCCTTGGTAGTGCTGTGAGGCTGGGCTTCACCCCACACATAGCTGAGTGCGGTATAGGAACCTCGAAGGCCGTCTGTCGCCACGAGCCGTGGACGGTTGGGATCACTACAGTCGACTACACGAGTGGGTAAGAGAGGGGCGGGTTCAACAGGAGGAAAGCAATGTTCGTGAGAGTGAATACAATCTTCAAGGTGTCGCCTGGCAAGTGCAAGGGCTTGAGAAGATCCCACGTCAACGATACGGCTACGAGCCATGATATGCTCAGCAGCTGGATCATCTGAGAAATTCAGGTCAGCACAGGTAACACTTTGAATAATGCACCTGAACTTTATCACCTGCGTCGGCATACAAATATCCTTCAAAACTGGGAAAGCTGTTGATGAAGACGCAGAGAACTTGAGTATCCTTTGGTGACCCTAGGTACCGATTTTGAGGCCGAATTCCAACGATAATGTTGAATGGGCTCTCGGCACTGGGAGAGCCTTCATTTTTGACTCGGACAATGAACTGACACCACTGACAACCGCCGGCGGCCTGAGATTCGAGGTCTTCCCATGTAGACTCATAAGAATATCCACCGCTGGGCGGTTCGTCAGTGCCCGTCCGAAGCAGTGGTTTTGCTAGTAAACCAAGCTGCGCAGAGAAGACCTCATCCCAGCATGACTGGCAGATGGATGAAGGTCGTTGATTGATGATGCTGGTCCTGGATGTCAAGTAAGTACATTTGAACTCAGTACCCATAAAGGCCACTCTGTAAACGTACCTGCCACCTTGATCCTTCGCCGTAGATGTGCTCTGTTCGGTCGACTTGAGTGCAGAGTAATTTTGCCGATCCATTGAAGAACGACGTCTCTCTGGGGTGCTCTGAGGTTTCAATGACTTTGAGTGCTCTGCTCTCGAGATTAAATTGGACAAAGAGGAAAGAAGACAGCCCATGAGAGGTGGTAGTAGACACCACGAGTCTACCTACGGCTGTGACGATAGTGACAACTGATACGAAGGTAACAGATGCGGAGTATCGGCACACGAGAGAGATAAGATAGTGAACAGTGAGAACAGAATAAAGCTCTGTAATTCACTGGGGCGTAGGGGTACATTCGAGCCACTATTTACTATTTATACTATTTATAGAGCCAAATCATATTACTAGGAAGATAACTAAATGAAGCCAAGACGAGTCAGAAAGTATCATACTGCAACAACCGCTCTGTGCACTTAATTCCCACTAGCATCTGCTAGTCGTCGTCTTACTAATAGTAATTAGTTGGTAGATTACATATTGTAATTTATTAGTAATGCTACCCATGAGACCAGGTAGCTTTTTGAAAGTAGATACCGGACTTTTTCTACTTGTCGCTTTCACGCTTTTTTACGCTTGCTCCCGCTTGCACAAGCGGAAAAAAGCAAAATGACAGACTACCGATGCCCTAGTCGTTCGATCATATTGACAAGTTGATACATTTCCAAGCATCATAATTTAAGCGCCCATTTTCTGACTTCATCTCAAAGTGGTTCATTCTGGTACGTCACTCTATGACGACCCTTCACACAATGGCTTGGCTGTATATCGTTTTTTTCCACTCATTAAAACCCACAGAAATCAAAACAAACGAGTTACCGAACGACATTTAGATCGTGGTCATCCACACCAAATATTGTCAACCAAGTACCGACCACGGCGCTGGTATTGGGAGAGGTGGGGTTGAGAGATTGTTGGGTAATATGTGGAACTTCGAGGAAGCTTCGTGTCGTGCGCTACAGACACGGACCATGCTCCGTCTTGCATTCCATCCCCTCCAATACATCCCGCAGTTCCACTCATCCGTTTATGGTACTGGTGTCGAAGGCTTCCACCGATTATAGTTGAACTTCTACAGTCTTCGAGGCATGTAACTCAAGTAGTAAGTACATTGTCGTCAATTTTTGTCGTCAGCAACGAACGAGGATATTTCAAAGAATCAATAAAGTACCCTAACCCCGAAATCTGTGAATAACGCCTCCCTCGAACACTCCTTGAATACCCATTTCTTGCCTTTTTTTGACCATCACCCCCGGTTTCCGAACGCTATCGAGGAGGAGTCGATGGACGATCCCAATGATTTCATGCGAGCATACCAGCCGCTGACGATCGGTCCATCACGCAAGGGATCATATTCGTATATAGGTAACGGAAAACCTGAATAGGGTAATCCTTCAACTTTGCCTGGGGAGGAGGAAATTAATCAATTGAAAGGGTTGAAAAAAGATGTCACAACATACATTCGCATATTAACAGCCCTTTGTACCCAGGGGTTCCTACACAACTTTCGTATTGCTTCGCCAAGCCTGCGAATTGGATATCATTTTTTTTTACCTGCACGGCTCATCATATTTGGTAAGTCATCCGAGGAGACATAGTTGACGGTGAATTTTTTTTGTAGGGTTCCCATCTCCGCTTGGAAGATGTTGCAGGGTGATGCGCATGAACCTCTTCTTCGAACTGGTACGGAGTTTCGTGAATGCAGCACTCCATCGCGACACACAATGTCCACATGTGCAGTCGGAGGAAATCGTCCTGCTGACATAACATCTCCTTCACCGTGAGGCCTGACGGAGCCATTTCGGAGGAGGCACGCACACTTTCCAAGGTGTTCTCGTTGAAGCCCCTCTAATAGTTGCAAAGCGGCCTGTGGGCTTTCCAGTTAGAAATCTGATGCTCTCGACTCTGTGAGTCACGATGGGATATACCAGAGTGCTGAGTGAAAGAGATTACTCACGCAGTATCGTACCAATTTGCATCCACCGCATATCGGGAATGCTGGTGCACCTGGTGGTTTGGTGATGTGACAGTTGACACACTCATGTGGCACATTTCGGCTGCCGGCGAGGTATCCTGGGATGTGGGGCTTGAAATATGTTTGTTCGTACTGTACGAGCCAGCAAAATGATGCATGTCGTTGTAAGACAGCTGCCAAGAGCCAGACAGGGGTCACGGAGTCCGTATTATACACGTGATGTGATTCTTTAGTGTATTACTCCCTCTTGCGCTCTCCATCCATGTCCATCATGGAGTGCTCATCCACGACCGGCGATTTCGAATGCTCAGGATAATTGAACGCAGTTTGCTACGTTCGCAAGCGAGTACAACGGAATTTACCAGGTAAGCATTTGACATCGTGAATTACTCTCGCATCTTCTTACCTTTCGAACAGGGGCAGTGATGATTGGCCTTATCTACCCCCTGCCAGTCTCGTTCCACCTTCAGCTTCAACATTATCCCACCCATCTCCCCCATCCGTAGGTCGCCTCAGAAACGGAGATGGCGAACACTTGCTCCAATTCTGCACCAACCTCGAACACGACACCTTATAACTACCTACCCACAACATGCCTCGATTATTCTTGCATGGGAATACACCCACATATTTGCCAGCGGACACCACGCACACGTGTTTGCGGATCCAGCAGCTGCCCGTCCCGCCCTAGTTCTGCTCCCAACGATGAGTATGACCGCCGTCCAATGTCACTGGTACCATCTCTCCCCCGACGTGCGTTGCGTACCTGACGCCACTCTTTCCTTACCCCTCGTTGTCTTACCACCTACCGCATCTGCGATAACCCTTCTCATCGAGATCGAGGGGGGAGGGATGTTCGTCGGAACGGGGTGTAGAAGATGGATGAAGGTTATCTACGGCGATAGGCAACCCTGCTCGCTTAGGATAATTTCCCGTACCTGACTACGTTGGCAACCGGAACTCGACTGGTAAGCCGTTGACTTGTATCCCACACTTTTCTTTCAGCCTCACACTTCTTCAACGTCATTAGCAGCTTCCTCCGCTCCTTACCAGTTTATCTCGAGGATCTTTGAATAGATTGAGTGCGACCTTCCTCGACCACCCTCTATCACCCGATTCATCCTATCAACACCACCTCCGCTTAGGCCTGCCCTTCCTGCAGGTCGACCAAGAATGGGAGATTGCCGTTGTACTACCTACCCACCCCACATCTCCAGTCTACGGTCACTGTTTCAGCGCTCCAGTATGGGGACTCCCTTTCCTTCACTTCACTTTCCACACTGACGACCATCGCCGTTCGATGTCAGTAGCAGTATCACCCACAAACGCGCGCTGCGCCTCTCTTTCCATGCTCGTCGTCTTAACACCACACTACCTCTGTGGTACTCTCATTTATCCATCCGCGATAGGTGTTCATTTTTAGCGCAGAGTATCACAGGAGGGCGATCGACCATGTATATACAAGGGGCTGTTCCATACTCCCTCTCTCGTTCTCCACCCACCTGTATCTGGAACCGACGGGGTGTACATTTACGCTGAGAATGACACCCTTTGATGAAATTGAGATGGATATCGAGGAGGGTGGGGTGCTGGAGGGAACGAAAACAGAGGAGGGGTAAGAAGGCGGGTG
>Ga0307513_10006405_pt1 | contig 15383 bp, 10 predicted proteins | sample 15_EM_MG_FD_202174 | JGI IMG/M metagenome (GOLD analysis project Ga0307513, IMG submission 202174) | Populus trichocarpa ectomycorrhiza microbial communities from riparian zone in the Pacific Northwest, United States - 15_EM | ecosystem: Host-associated > Plants > Roots > Unclassified | place... | reverse complement strand
TAGGCTTTCGTAGGCCGATCGAATTCGGCCTATATGGGCCTAGGCTGTCTTCCGGAGCGGCCTGCCTTAGCCCGGCCTACGGCCTATAGGCCGGCCTACCATCGGCCTGGCCCGTTGGGAACACTGTTTATATGCATTGATGCCCTTGACGAGTGTCCGCCAGGACATCGAATAAAGCTTCTTTATTTACTGAACCAAATTCTCCAGAAGTCCCCCGGTGCACGAATATTCATGACCGGGAGGCCACATATCCTAGGTGAGGTCGAGAAGCATCTTGGGGGAAGTGCAGCGACTAGATCAATAACACCCACCAAGAATGATATCATCACATTCCTCCGTGCGAAACTGAAAGAGGATACCATGCCGGGCGCAATGGACGAGAGTTTGGAGCAGGAAATCATTCAGAATATTCCCGAAGCAGTTTCAGAAATGTAAGAACGGAAGCTACTAAAAATACCTGATGTCATGTGCTGAACGATTCTAAATCTAGATTCCTTCTTGTCTTCTTAAGCATTGAGACCATCCTACAAGAGACCACCATATATTCGCGGGGGCAAAGGCTTGGAGCAATGAATAATGGTTTAGACTTGGAGGGCGCGTACGGGACAACGCTACGAAGGATAAAGGCTCAGGGTGGGGAGAAAGCAAGACTCGGGATGGCCGTTCTGATGTGGATCTCTCATTCGAGGCGACCACTGCAGGTGGACGAACTATGTCACGCCATCGCGATCCGGATAGGGTCAATTGATCTCAATAGCGATGGTATTCCTGCGATATCTACCATGCTAAGCTGCTGTCAAGGACTTGTAACCATGGAAAAGGGTGGTTCGACAGTTAGGTTGATTCATTTTACCCTGCCAGAGTATCTTTGCACAGGTCCCGACCTCTTTGATCGAGCTCACTCGATGATGGCCGAAACCTGCTTGACGTTTCTCAACTTCCAGCACATCAAGGATCTTCCAGCTAGCCCACACCCTCACCAACGAGACACACCCTTCCTTGAATATTCTTCATTGTATTGGGGAACCCACATGCGAATTGAGCTATCAGATCGTGCAAAAACATTTACGCTCCAACTCCTTGACCAGTTCGATAGTCACATATCTACCAAATTCCTTTGGGAGACGACGAATAGGGAATTGTCCAGCCAAGAGTTTCTCTGGCGGCCCATTCCTAATAGCAAGGGTTTTTCTCCACTGCACTGTATCTCGTACTTCGGCATCGCTGAAGTTGCGCGTATCTTGATAAAGACGAACCGATGGGATGTGAACCAAAAAGATGGAGCAGGTAGGACGCCACTCATATGGGCTGCAATACAGGGGCATGGAGAGGTAGTAAGGTTGCTCTTGCAAAATAAATATATCCAACCTGATCAGCACGACACAATTTCTGGTCGAACAGGGCTTTCATGGGCTGCTCGCAATGGGCATGAGGGAGTAGTGAGGTTATTTCTGGGGCCGCAATTTGTCAATCCAGAGAGCATAGGTCGCAAGTGGGGGAGGGTGGCGCGAGTAGTGGATACCCTCTTTGGAGGGAGATATGTCAACCCCAATAGCATGTCTAACTGCGACGAAACACCACTACTATGGGCGACCCAGAATGGCCATGAGGGAGTAGTGAAGCTACTATTGGGGCGGAAAGATGTCAACCCCAACATCCCAGACACGACGTATGGCCAAACGCCGCTCTCGTGGGCTGCCGAGAATGGCCATGAGGGAATAGCGAAGCTACTGTTGGAACGGAAAGATGTCAACCCCAACACCCCAGACACAATCCATGGCCGAACACCACTCTTGTGGGCCGCTAGGAATGGCCATGATGGAATAGTGAAGCTACTATTGGGGCGGGAAGACGTCAACACCGACATCCTGGACGTGTATGGCTGAACACCGCTCTCGTGGGTTGCCGAGACAGGCCGCGATGGAATAGTGAAGCTACTATTAGGACGGAAAGATGTCAACCCCGACATCCCAGACACTATATCCGGCAGGGGGCCGCTCTCGTGGGCTGCCGCGAGAGGCCATGAGGGAATAGTGAGGCTGCTGCTGGGCCGGAAAGATGTCAACCCCAACAGTTCAAGTAAATCTGGCCAAACACCGCTCATGCCTGCCGCTGAGAACAGGCACCATACAGTCGTAGAGCTATTGCAGACTCAACACTCCCGAAGGATCCAGTAACAGCGCCCCCGCCTAGTTCCCTTGAGTTTGTCATCTTGTCTCATAGAAATCGTCGCCTGTTTACAGCTATTGTCACATTAATGAGCCTTTGGAGCGTGGTCTTAGATTGTGATTTGTTTTTTATTTCCGGTTTCCCCCCCCGGAGTTTTACTGGTTAAGTTAGAAGTTTCTTTGTCAAGTTAACTTCCCTCCCACTCCCAGTCAATCAAACTTTTCTTCTCAATTCCAGAATGGATTCCCGTTTCGGTAGAGCATCTGTCTCGGGATTTCTTTTTGGGTAGAGGGTGTCTTAGTTTTGTAAAGTATCGTACGATAACTCTTTTTTCATTTTTTTTTCATCTTTTTCTATTAGAATGTAGTTGAGTGCAATAGATTTAGGGCCGCACTTGTTGGAGCTTTTCTTTCTTCCGATGGTCTATTAATCTATATACCCAGCCGTGCATGAAATAGAACAAATAGTTTGTCGCGTGAGGTCTAGGCGGTGGCAGTGGATGTGCGAGACTGATGAAGGTGGTTTCCAGCAGGACGGTGCGATTTCAGAGAAAAACTTCTTTCCAGAGCGACCTCGCGTCCTATATTTCTAAACTACCGGTATACGTATTATAATGCGAGATGCCTAGTAACTCTTGAATCTACGATTTTAACATGTCACAAAAACAGAAACATTAGAAACACAGCCAACAGAAACGGTAGATAAGAAAATACAACACATTAGGCCGAAGGCAGGCATCGAAGAGGTTTTCGTCCTATAGGATCCACCTTGTACAAGAGTCTCCTCATGTCATTAGTGCTCACTGCCGGCTGGCGGGAGCCAAGACCACAACATACATGTATCTGTTCAAGGGCTGGGGACAGTTTTTCTACAGGAGAGATAAGCTTATTAGAGGGACAGAGTTGAGGGTTAGCTCAGCAGTCGACAATCAAGATCCACAAAAGGAAGACCGTGATGAATTTTAGACGGAGAACGCCTAGCTTGGCTCACCTTTATTGATCTTCCTAGCGCCCGGTTCGTTAATCTAAGATCTTGTGGTATATTAGAACTTCTACAGCCAGTCTAAGAAAGACATTGTGAAATAAGACTTCTCGGATTTTCCAAACTCAATACCAAAAGAAGCTTTCTCCTCTTCTTTTTTTTTAACTCGTCGAAGGGATATTGCGGATACGCCAGGCAGCCTAAATTTTTTAGAAAACACTGCCCTCCTTAGCTAAGCATGCAGTGCGCCATTAAGGAAACGGTATTTTTCCTTTATTCCGAGGATTGCCAAACAAGCCCCTAACCAACTACAGTGGATGCACGCTATTTGCTTATCTCCTCGTTTTGCAAGTAATCCAAAATTCAGGTACTGAAACGATGATTTCGGTCCGGGCAAGAACTTTCCTCCCGTGAAGCAAGATAGATAAAGGAAAGCAAAAAAACGTGTCGGAGAAAGGGAAAATGATATCACGGTAGGGAAGCAAAACAATACCGAAAGTGGGCTATCGCCGCTCACACCGAGGGTAAAATCAAAGAAATCGTAGATGATGATCCAATAACCCCAAAGAAAAAGGGTTGATCCCTATCGATGATAAACCACGAACAAAGTAGTCTATGCACAGGTTGCTGTCCGTCTCCGCTGTTTTCTAGTCTCCGTTGACTCCACCCCAGCCTCTTCAACCCCACGATCCCCCTCATCCCTTAGTCATCCAGCAACCCATCGAGCTATGTAACCCACGCTTCTATATATATAAAAAAACAAACAAAAGGATATAAGGAACAATTTAGTTTAACGTTGACCCATAAGAAGCCCCACAGTACCCAGGTAGAAAATAGAAAACTGGTAGCACTTCTGACCCACGATCTCGCTCAGTGCATTGTGCCAAACTTTTGAGGAGTCGCAGATTGAATAACTCGAATTAGCGCATAGGGGCCAGTCACGAGTGCCCCTTTGCCTAGCACCGAAAGTTTGTCGTCATAGGATGTCACTCGTCTTCTGGGTGCAAAGCACCTGTTGTAAATAGCCCAATAGTCAAGCTCTATACCGAAGGCTTGGGGAACGACAAAAACCATAGTGAGTTTCATTCTATCTAAGGGACTGGAGTGCCGGCTATTTATGCTGCGCAACAGGAATACATGTCCACAGTAGAAAAGAAATCCAAGGTAACAAAAAGAAGATGAAAGCAATATGATGGGCATATAATTACATCTATGATTAACCGATTGAGTAGTGAATGAAATGAAAGATCCAAAGCAAATGAGTTCAGCTTATACTCTAACAGCATTAAAGTGAGACTAGTAGGAAGTAGGAAGTGTTGTCGTACTCAAGAACGTAAAGAGTGCATATCCCAAAGTATAATTTCAACAGCACCAGAAAGGGTCGCCCGAAGTGATAAGTATTTCCCGGAGGTGTCATAGGTTTTCGCACGAAGTTAGCAATGGGCGACTAGAAATACCGCCAAAAGGGCCGTATCCACTATTTTCTGTGACCCCTTGTATCATACTCTAACCAAGGGATAAAATTAAGGAAACAAATCCTTAGCTAGCCTAACTACGGCGAAAACTAGAAATATGGGTTTCCTGTACAAACACCCAAAGCGCAAGGTGAGAGGAGGGCACTATCGTCATGACCCATGTGCAAGGTTGCCCGCGACCGGGCTAATCCTCTACCACACTATAAGTGGGACAAGGCATGCTCTTTCTAGGGACTTGCATGTTCTCAACGAACATCCAGTAATAGGTCGGGGTTTTTTCCCCTATAACTACGTTCCCCTGTAAGTCCCAAAGAAAAAGAGTATGTGGATGAGGAAACGCCGTGTGGAGTACCGGGAAGAGAGGATATGGAGGGCTCCATGTCTTTGGGTCGGGGTGGGATTCGGGGGTGTACATCGTAGGAGGAGAGTTTTGGTAGTATTTGGGATTTTGTGTTGAAGGAGGCCGGTAAGGTGTTTCCCTGGCGTTGGTTGAGAGGAGTTTGTGCAGTTGCCCCAGATCACCCAAGGGTAGTGATGCGACTTGGAGTTGGATGGCGACTTGCAAGTTTAATAGAAAATAGTAATATAAATCATTTATGCAATGCATCTGCTCTTGCGGGGCTAGCAGATACTGCATAGTCCATCTCTTACCCGTGCTGTATAGACTTCTATAGACATTCGCCCATCGGTTTTGTGCGGGATTCTAAGGATTTGGCATCGAGGATAAGCACCATTGCCCCATCATTGAAAATAAAATCCTGGCGACTTCCGCCAGAAAGATGAAATCGTGAATAGGGAGCAAATTTGTTGCATAGAGTACTGGCAGGGAGAAGCCAGGAGACACGGAAAAAAGTCAATCCATACCGACAGTTACACGAGTATCACCCATGCACATATTTCCTTGGCATGGATAACAATCGTTTCTTGTGAAACGCCAGAGCCTCATCACTACGCAGTCCTTCAGCTCGTGAGAACCTTATTGAACTTACACCAGTGCATTATCCACCGAAAGCATTCCCGACACAGACGATAGAATGGCATGTAATTCGTTACGGAGCATCGAGATCACCGATAATATCAACTCTTTCAACTCTCTCAGCACCAATATCGTCAATATCACCACTGGAACAGATGACGAGAAGCGGCAGATTCTAGAGTGGTTATCACCACTCGAACCTCACCAGCGGCACCACGGCGTGCGAACCGACCGAATCGATGGCGTGGGAAATTGGTTTCTGGAGACCAACGAGTTTCGAAAGTGGAGTGGCGCAAGCGGGGGTGATGGCTACGGTTCGCAGGTGTTTTTCTGTTACGGGGATCCAGGGGTGGGGAAGACTTATCTGAGGTAAGAGCGTCCCTCCTCGGAAATTTATGAAACAAATGTCACTAACAACAGACAAATATTAGCTCCCTAGTAATTGATCACCTCTGCGATCAAGCCGATAGGAGAGATATTGCTGTGGTGGGGCTATATTGCGATTTCCTCTCCCAACACGAACAGTCAACTACAAACATGTTAGGAGCCATTCTCAAGCAGCTTATCAGCAGAGGGGAAATTCCGGAACGCGTGCGGCAGGTGTTTAAAATGGCGAGAAAGGAGTTTGGCGGTCGGCGTCTGCGGCTTCCTAATCTATTAGAGTTAGTGAAAACGGCTGTTGCGTCGCTCCCGCAAGTATTTATCTGTATCGACGCTTTGGATGAAGCGCTTCCAAAGCATAGGTTAGATCTTCTTCGGTCTCTGCAAGGCATCGTTCAAGGTTCGCCAAACACACGAGTGTTCCTAACCGGAAGGGCCATGGTGTCACAAGAAATAAAGGAACATTTCACCGGGGCGGCTGTAGTATCTATAAGTCCTACTAAAGAGGACATCGAAACATTTCTGGTTATGAAGTTGGAGAGTGACAGCGAACCGGACGCGATGGACGATGGTTTGCGTGCTGATATTATGAGGGTAATCCCGGACAAAATCTCGGAAATGCGAGTAGGAAAATCATGTGCTTTCCCAATCAAATCCCGGCCACTCACTAACTATATTGTATAGATTCGTCCTGGTTTCCCTCAACATGGACGCCATTATGGGGGAGGTTACAATCCATCAGAGGAGGAAGATGCTCCATGCGATGACAAAAGGAGAGAGTCTGGGGGATGCGTACACAGCAACTTTAGCACGAATGAAGGCGCAGACGGGGGGCAAATCAAGACTTGCCATGCAGGCCTTGATGTGGGTATTGTATTCGGAGCGGCCGTTACATGTCTCCGAGTTATGCCACGCGCTGGGGGTAGAGAGTGGATCTCCGGACTCGAATACTGAGAACATTCCTCGTATAGAAACAGTCTTACGATGCTCGCTAGGGCTTCTCACAGTCGAGATGTCCTCTTCCACGATCCGTCCTGTTCACTACACCCTACAAGAGTACCTCTCGGATAACCCCATCCTACCCCATAGCCCGCACTCTACGATCGCCGAGGTTTGCCTCACCTACCTCAACTTCCAGTGCATAAAGGATCTTTCGCCTACTCTATCTTCGGCCCCACCTACAACTCCCCTTCTCGACTACGCTTCCCTCCACTGGGGAGCACACGCCAGAAGGGAAACTACCGAGAGTATGATACCGCTTGCGCTCACACTGCTAGATGGATTTGATAGGCATCTCTCATCAAATCTACTCTTGCTGCACGTAGGGTATTGGCGGGGGCAGCCCTGGTATAACAAACCTAGCCCTGGGGGATTTACAGGGCTCCACGGTGCAGCATTCCTCGGGCTTGTGGATATAACAATTGCTTTATTGAAGATCAAGGAATGGGACCTCAATGCAACGAACCCCGAGGGTGATACCGCGCTTATGTTAGCTGCTATGAATGGGCATGAGGGAGTTGTGAAGGTTCTATTGGAAAGGGCTGACGCCAATCCAGAAAAGGCAGACTATTGGGGCCGGAGACCTCTTTCCCGGGCTGCTAGTAACGGGCATGAGGGGGTTGTGAAGATGCTATTAGAACGGGCTGATGTTAATCCCGAAACGGCGGACTATTGGGGCCGATGTCCACTCTCGCTGGCTGCCGAGAATGGACACGAAAAAGTTGTAAAGATGCTACTGGAGCAGGAAGTCGTTGGCCCCGATACAGTAGACACCAAATACGGCCAAACGCCCCTCTCGTTCGCTGCTGAGAGGGGGTATGAGAAAGTTGTAGCGGCACTATTAGAGCGGAACGATGTCAACCCGGAACTCGCTGATAAGAATGGTAGAACACCACTTTCTTGGGCTACCCAGAATGGGCACGCGAAAGTTGTAAGGTTGCTGCTCGAACGGAGGGGTCCATTCCTAAACCCACAGGTCGATGGATCAACCGACCTGATCTCAAATGAGACTTCCGAGCTACCCGAACCTCCTCTTAAAAGGATCCGCCGGTCTTGATATCCACGCCCAAAACTTGATATTTCTCCTGCTCATAGTGGACCTCCTTAATTAATTAGTGACATTTCTCACTTTATTTTCTCTGCCCGAGTATACCACCCTGTACTTTCATTTGTCACCTGGCCTCCTCCTCCTCCTTATTCCCTATCCGCCAACCAATTCTCCACCACCGCGCAGATGGTCACTCTCACAATGAGCTACCCATTCGATATATAGCCCCGGATATAAGAACTCACATAAATAAGTGTTAGCGATCGCGAAAAAATGTGGTTGGCTTCCACCCCGCAGCGATAGTTTCCCAAGCATTGTCCATAACTTTTGTTTATATACCCACCCCCATAATTCCCTTCACCCCCATTCTCCCATCAAGCTGTAGTGTAACCTTTGTCCTAATCTTATAGACTAATAGCTCCTTCCTCAATTTATACACTTCTTTCCTCAAAATTTCCATCGCACTGTATCATAGGTCATAAACACTCTTGTTGCTGATACACTCTCAGCTTTTCCACCACCACCACCACCAGCAGCAGCCACGTGTTTTGTATCTCTACTACTCCTATGTCGTTGCATTCAGCATTGAAATATGTCCACCAGGGCTGGAAACTCTTAAACCCATCCCTACCCAACCCAACCAAAACTGACGTTACCCAGAAGCCCAACTTTTTGGTGCCTTGCCGAAGTTGACCACCATGGGATCTCCTGGGGTTAGGGAGAACCCATTCTTTGCCTTCCAAGATCGACACCTATGTACTTAGGCTTACTCAACTACCTAGGTTAACCTCCGGTCAAGCAGCGTCTGGCAAGCTCCAGGTTACCGACCAGCCCACCAGGACCTAAGCCCAACCCGCATTAGCCCAATAAACAAGTGACATAATCTCTAGGTTTTGATTGCGGCAGCTTTCCGATACCGGGAGGCTCAACGATTTAGAGCCTGTTTAACTACAACGGTTCCATTCCGTTCTCCCAAACAAACGGCCCTTTTCCTTCCGTTTCAAACCGGAGAGAAGGTCGTTTTCGCAGCAGAAAAGGTCGCCGAACGGAACGGTCCCATTTTTGCCAAACAGACTCTTAGAAAGCCTAAGTTATCTTCGTTGATGAAAAGAAATAAAGTAGAAGTAAGCCAATATATCGTCCCCCCAAATTATAGCACTGCCTCACCGATCTCTTCTAAAGGTAGACCCATTGGAAAACCGAAAATTCCGGTCACCCACGGATTGTTTTCCATGAGCAGGATGTGTCCTGAAATCGGGTACGATCAATCCATTGAGTATTGGAAAATCGAGGGTTGAAGAATATCTTTGCCCATTATTTATGCAAGAATCTCAGGTCCCAATGGCATTACGCCTTCTATCGCACAGGTTAGTAATGCTTTATAGTATTCTATCTCGAAAATAAGAATACATGGCAAGAACAAGAGTGTCTGCCAGAATTCTATTTTCCCCTGACCTGATATGGATAATAGATATATATCTTTCTGAAACGAGCAACTTGAATTAATCGCGAAAACCAGATCAGCCCTAAAAATCACTATTACCATAGTTTCCTATTCAAGCCATGTTGTCCGAGGCAACTAGCGGAAAGTTTAATACCGGTACTGCAACAGAAGACTAAAATATGTACAGTACCATAACAACCCCAGGACACAACCAGATGAACACCAACATTCCTTGTGGACCTCCACAATCCTTCCTTCCTCCCTATCAAATTCAGGGCAGCAGGCTAGGCCCGGGACATCTTCTACCTAAACAAAATCTAGAATATGAATGAGCGGATGTTTCCGGGAAAAATAATGTCATCCTAAAAAGTCAAAACTATTGCAGGTATTCATTGCCGAGAACAAGGAAAAACATAAACACGGGTACTGCAATCGAGCGTGGTCGTAGAAGTAGTTGAGGTTACTTCTCTGTGCACCTATACCCCCATAGATTAAGTCCCATCGGTGCTCCCATCCTATTGTGAAAATTGGTAACATGGAATGTCACTCGACCAGCTGAGTCTTAGAAGGTGGAAGCACCAAACCAGGGGCGACAAAGATAAAACCAGCAGTAAATCCCCAGAAACATTACACTATCTTCATCACCCTCGGTCACCCCTTGTACCCTACAATAGCGGAACAAAATATAAGCAGCAAAACCCAAGCCAAAGCGCAGCCCAGCTTAAACAGGAAACAAGTAGTCTCGAGAGCGACTCTTAATAAATAAATTGTACAACCAACATCACGTACTCGTATAAAATATGATACGTGGTTCACCACAGGGTCGACCTGCTGCTGTAGTGTGGGTTCGGTGCCGGTGTCCTCATTCTGGCGACCGATAAGCTCGCAGTCAAGGCATTGTAACGAAGTCAAGGCTCCCGACACGAATTCCTATAAAATGTCTATGCAATGCCTTTGCTCTTGCGAGATTAGCAAATACCAGATAGCTTTCATCTCGTACTCTTTCTGTATGGATTTCTGTGAATATTACCCAATTTACTTTTGTATACAGTAGAGTTCTCCGAGAGTTTTGCATCGGGGGGTATGAAATATTCGCTACTTAAGCTAGGAAGATAGCAGTAATGCCGTATACATGACAGCCGATTAGTTGCAATAAAGAAACCGGTTTGGTAGCTGTAAGCCTGGATGAATGGTCTATCAGGTTTGAATAAATTTGTATTAGAGTGACAGCGCCCGACCCAGAAGTGAATGTTGGATTTTCCTGCAAGTGGGAACTCCCGGCAAATAATTTAGAGAGAAGAAAACTCCTTTCCGGTAAGAAGTTTGTGTCATTGCCTATTCCATGCTCTTCTCTGGGGTCGTTTGGGTTGCCGACTTCTGACCTCTATCTTTGGTTCATGCACGGGGCGCTGTCACTTTATTGCAACTAGTACAGTACCGGATGTTGGACGCTGGCCTATTTGAGCATCGTGATAGGAAAACCCTCGTGCTTGAGAATGGGTGCAATGCTCAGAATAGAGCAAAACCAGTACTGCTTAGCATGGCCATGGTGAAAACTAGGCTGTCCGCCTAGACTTATTATATCTTCGACTGCTTGAATGGTGAATATTGTTCACAATTTTAAACACTGCCTACCGTAATGTCTCAGCAGTTTTGAGATATCACACACATATTTTCTTGGCATGGAGATCATTGGGTCTTGTGAAACGCTAGAACCTCATAGTCCCGCCGCGCTTCACCTACCGTATACCGCGCTTCTGCTCATGAGGAACCCTATCGAACTCTACGATACACCCACTATTCACCGAAAGCATCTTAGATATAGCATATAAGTCAATACAAGGCATCGAGATCACCGATGATATCGACCCCCCCAATTCTCTCACCAAGGACGAGAAACCGCTGATTCTGAAGTGGTTATCACCACTCGAACCCAATCAGCGGCACCTGGTATGTGAATCAACCGGGTCGACGGCGTGGGGAGTTGGTTTCTGGAAACCGACGAGCTTCGAAATTGGAGTGATGTGAGCGGGGGTAATGGCTACGCTCCGCCGGTATTGTGTTGCTTCCGGACACGGGGTGGGGAAGAGGCAAGAACCTCCCTCCTCGGAAATAGGCGAAGTAAATGTCACTAAAAACAGGCAAACGTTAGCTCCCTAGTGGTTGATCGCCTCCGCGATCAACCTGGCAAAGATATCGCTGTGGTGGAACCGTATCGCGATTTCCTCGCCCAACACGAACAAACCACTCCAAACATGCTAGGAGCTAACTTATTCTCAGGCAACTTGTCAGCAGAGGGGGAATTCCGGAACACGTGGAGTAGGCCTTTGAAACGGCAAGAAGGGAGTCTGGCTGTCCACGTCCGCGGCTTCCAGACCTGTTGGAATTGATCAAGACGACCACTGCATCGCCGCCGCAAGTATTTACAGTCACTGGACAGAAGTCTTGGTGAAAGCTTACTCAGCAAAGACTAAGCGAGAATTGTGCGACACCCCCCCACCAACGAAACCCCATATGATACAGAATACTCCATATATTCTGGTTCCTTCACTACTAAAATAATATCTCATGCTTAATTCTTCACTTTTTTCTACCATTGCAATACCATTATCTGTCTTGTGCTAAAGTTATGAGGGCAATCCCAGGAAAAAAATCGGAAATACGGGCAGGAAAATCAACCGCTCCCCCTCGGGTCTGGGATATTTACAACAATGTTTTGTTCAGATTCATCCCAGTTTCCCTCAGTATTAATGCCATTATGGGGGAGATTACAATGTGTTATATCAGGGGAGGAAGATGCTCCATGCGATGGCAAAATGTGAGAGCCTGGGGAATGCGTACACAGTAGCCCCTGCACGAATGAAGGCCAGACAGGGCTAAATAAAGACTCGCCATACAAATTCTAATGTAGGTGTTTTATTCGGGGGACAGCTACGGAGCAGAAAAAGGGTCCCCGGACTCGAACACCGAGAACATTCCGGATATAGGAACAATCCTATGATGCTCGCTAGGGCTTCTCACGGTCGACGTGCTCTTCAATGGTCCACCCTGCCCACTATACCTTACAGGAGTACCGCTCGGGCAGCCCCAGCCTATTCCACAGCCCTCACTCTACGATCGCCGAGGTTTGCTTAACCTACCTCAACTTCCCGTGCGTCAGGGATCTTTCGCTTACCCTGTCTTCGGCCCCACCCACAACTCTCTTTCTCGACCACGCTTGTTACTGGGGAGTGCACGCCAGAAGGGAGACCACCGAAAATACGATACCACTTGCGCTAAGGCTATTGGATGGATCCGGTAGGCACCTACCGTCTAATCTACTCTTACTGCACTAGCGAAGGCATGACGCGTAAGAGAAATATAACCCTGGGGGGCCCACGGGGCTTCACTATGCAGCATTCCTCGGCCTTGTGGAAATAACAGTTGCTTTATCGAAGATCAAGAAATGGGATTCTCATATAATGAACTCTGAAACTGATACAGCGCTTATGTTGGCTGCCACGAGTAGGCATGAGGGAGTCGTGAAGATTCTATCCGGAAGGATTGACGTTAATCCTGACATGGCAGATCCTTGGGGTCGGAGACCTCACTCGGCAGCTGCCGGGAATGGGCATGCAGGGGTTGCTAAGATGCCATTGGAACGGACTGGTGTCAATCCCGAAATGGCAGATGATTCGGCCGAACCGCACTCTTGCTGGTTGCGAAGAAGGGGTACGAGGAAGTTGTGAAAACAATGTCAATTCCGAAATCGAAGACGAGGACAGTTTGACACCCCTTTCCTAGGCCATCCAGAATGGGCACGAGGGGATTTCAAAGTTGCCGCGTGAACGAGTCCATTCACTCCTTAATCTACATATAGCTGGATCACCCGACCTAGCCTCAAATGTGCCTTCCGAGCCACCCGGGCCTCCTTCCAAAAGGGTCCACCACTCTTGCTATTCACGATCCAAGCTCGGCATTTCCCCCCTCCTACTCACGGTGGACCTCCCCAGCTCATTAGCGCCTTTCCCTACTTTCCCTCCTGTATCTTCTACTTCTATTTGTCATCTCGCCACCCTTATCTCCGTTGTCCCTTGCCTGCCAACGGGTGCTCCACTATTGTGCAGATGGCCATTCCAATAGACGCTAACCACTCGATTTACAACCCCGGACATAAGTACATACATGAGCGAGTGTTAGCGATCACGAACCAACGTGGTTGGCTCCTATCATGTAGCGATTATTTCTAAGCATTGCCTATCTTAAGTCCACACCTCCGGCATTTATAATTCCCTTCACTCTTATTCTTCCATCGGGTTCCTATATAATGTCATCTTTATCCTAATCTTCTATTATAGATCAGCTTCTCTGCTCTTGATTTATAAACCTTTTCCTTTAAAATTATCGCTCACAATGTATCATAAACTACACACCCTTGTCGCAAATACACCCTCGCCCTCTTTCGCTTCCGGCGATGCGCTTTATATCTACTACTGGCATGATGCGTGCCGCCTATAACGTGAACCAGCGACCGTCTCAAAATGTAATACCTTAGACAAGCAGGGTATGGGGTATTTAATAGCGGAGTGCAGAGGATCGAGTTATGCTAGCATTAATTTTCGTTTTTTTTTCTCTTTTCAATGCCATGTGGATGACTTTAAATCATTGAAGCGACCTACTCCTTACCCTCGGCAGGCGTGCCTAACAAGTTTCCCGATCTGCGATACTACCGTGGGCATAACTAGACAATTATACCATGGAAGCATATCAAGCAAATACGGTTTGGCTCAGCTGAGTACAGTACCGTATGAAACTCTCGCGAGTCGGAAGTACCGCATCACAGGTGCATGCAAGCAAATTCAATTAGAATAGATATACTTATCATAGCGCAATAAGATCGAATCCATTCATTGCGCTTGATTCGTACAGTGCAGTTCCAATATTAATACCTATTTACTGGGCAAAAATTTGAACATAAAAGTAATCTAGAAAGATGTATCGCATCACTAGCACTACGCGACTTGAACCTCCCCACTCCAGAACCATTTATTAAACACCTTATACCCTACTAACATGATGCATTTGATTTTGAAATACCCATCGGTCCACATTATAGATGGCGCGAAGGCATCATACGATTTAGTAATAGCTTCTAGTGTATCCGTCACTTTTTATCTCACAACTTATCAGAATACGAGATGATTACATGTCCTTGTTGAATATGGGCACCCGCGAGGCATTAGAATTAAGCGCTCCGCCAGAATCCGGAGTCAGATGACAACCGAATTAATCCTTTGAAGGACTCACTTCTTTCCTTGCTCACATACAATCACTCGGGAGCAGCGATATTATCAACTGTTGAAATCTTGGTTGCGGAGGTAATGATTTACGCAGTGGACTGAAACCGCTTTTAAGTGGAGATGAGAATCATGATTGATTGATGATAACTTGGTGGAAGGAAATACTTGAGGAAAGTTGTGTACAAGAAGGAAGGTGTGAAGCGAGGAGAAGGTGTGAGGGAAAGAAAAACAAGTGGGGTGAAAACATTTCTGAGCTTGCGCGTCCTTTGACTAGAGCGTACGTATGCCTCTGCGGCCAGAGTGCGGGCACATCCCGCATCAAGTGCGGCCATCAAACTACCATTTCCAACATCAACGGTCATATATGCGAGCAGGTGAAGTCTGCGTGCGATCCTGCAGGTACAGAGCCACTGGCCGGGTCCCCTAGCCTGGAGAGAAGACAGGAAAACTGAGATTAAGGGAAACGAACCATGTAACTAGCTGCGCTAGCATTCTGAAAATTAATGTAAAATGCTAACGCAGCTAGTTACATGCTTCGTTTCCCTTAATCTCAGTTTTCCTGTCTTCTCTCCAGGCTAGGGGACCCGGCCAGTGGCTCTGTACCTGCAGGATCGCAGCAAGGGCTGCATGT
>Ga0307513_10006404_pt1 | contig 15387 bp, 15 predicted proteins | sample 15_EM_MG_FD_202174 | JGI IMG/M metagenome (GOLD analysis project Ga0307513, IMG submission 202174) | Populus trichocarpa ectomycorrhiza microbial communities from riparian zone in the Pacific Northwest, United States - 15_EM | ecosystem: Host-associated > Plants > Roots > Unclassified | place... | reverse complement strand
TAAAAGCTCATCGACGCAGAAGCTCCGCGAATCAAGCCCCAACCGTGAGTCGACCTCAGTCGGAAATTCGGTCTATTTGACTCACGCGAGGTGCGGAAAGTAAGACGAGTGGATTCACCGAGAGGCTTGCGCCGGAGGCCAAGAAAAGTGTGTATCCATCTCCTGGCGCCTGGGCAACGACCTTCGCAGCAATTATCGTGTTTCCCCCGGGCTTGTTTTCAACAACGAATGTTTGCCCTAGAGCACCAGCGAGACGCTCCGCGAGCGCGCGCGACAGTTGATCTGTAGGCCCGCCCGGGGCATAGGGCACAACGATGCGCACCGGCCGGCTGGGAAACGGCTCCTGGGGCGCCGCAAAGGCAGCGCCACGGACTATCGCGAGAAGGACGGCGAGAAGATGAGAAAGAACTGACTTCACGATCACCTCTACATTCACTGTTGTTCACTGAACCGATGGGTCCAGAACACCCCTCAACAATGTGAGAAGCTTCTCGTCGAGCACGCGCGCGATGTCGTCGATCCCTGCCTTCCCGAACTGACCGAACAGTGTGCTCGGCCGGTCATATTCAAACGTTGATCCGCCCTCCGCATCTTCGTACAAGACGACGCGCAGAGGGGCATACAGTCCGGACGCAAGGTCGACTTTGGTCATCTGCACGGCATAGAGCACGTTACCTATGAGGTAGTTTGTGCAGTTGCTGCGACCGCCTTCGAGTGCAAGCCAATCACCATGCAAGCCGATGTAGTGAATCGCCAGACCATCGCTGCCTGCTGCATCTTGCAATTCGCGCCGAACCTGATCAATCTGGTTCTCGGCCAGCAGCTTTCGGATGCCATCATGGAGCCGACCAAGACGGGATTCCAGTCGCCTCCTCGCGATCGCGTATGGGATGACGCTGTGCACGGAAATGTGTTCCACAGTCAAATGGCGTGACTCAACCCTGATTTCCGAACCATTGCCAGTTTCACTCATCACGTGCTCCTTGAAGACGCTACTCCGGCTTCAACGTCGCTGCCTTGGTCAACAGGGTGGAGAGCTTTCCGTCAAGTGTCTTCCCGACCTTGTCAATCTCAGGGATCTTGAACTGTCCGAACAATGTCGACGGCCGGATGTATTCGACTCGGGTCGAGTTCTCATCGACCTGATAGACCAGGATGCTCAGGGGCGCGTAGAGCGCAGCGCTGATGTTGTGGCGCGTCATCTGCAAGGCAATCAGAGGATTGCCCACGTAATAGCGCATTGCCTTTCGCGACTGCCCGATGGTGGCGAACAAGGCACCGTGATTGTTGGTCCCCTGGAACAGCATGAGCCCCTGCTCACCCTGGGACGCTTGCAGCCGTTGCATGCCATGCTTCGGGTGGACAGCGGCGAGTGCAAAGTCGTCAGGGTCGTATCGACCGAGCAGATACTTGAAGTTGCGCGTGAATACGTCGAAGTTCACCGGCAGCAGGACGGACTCGTGAGTCACTTGGAACGTGGATGTCGTTACCGTACCGATCATGGCCGACTCCTGGCTTGTCACCGGCTGCGATTGCGCCTGACAGATGGCCGCGGTCGCAGCAAGGGCGACAGCCGTCCAGGCCTTTGAGGAGAACACCATCCGCGAGACGGCACTGGGACTCCGCGAGACGATTGGTTGTACGAAATTCATTGATGTCTCCGAAAACATGTTGGTCGACGCGGGCTAGCTGTGATCCGCGATGCCGGGAGCGAGCAGCAGGGTAACGGGCAGCTTTTCCGCGAGGGTGTAAGGGCTGGCCTTGTTCTCCTTTACCCAGCGCTTCTCGCCGACGGACTCGAATGGTGGTGGCAGTTCTCCTTGGAGGGACCAGAGGTCGAAGGGCGTCTCGTCGATCGAGACCTCCCAGTCAAAACCCCTGTCCTTGACCCACGGAGCGAGGACACTGTCGACGGTCCTGATCCACCACTCGCGCAGGATGGGTCCCGGTATCGTCCTGGCGATCTGGTCGATCTTGAAGCGCACGAACTTGTTGTGCGCCACGCCACCCACGAAGCAGGTGTCCTTCGGCATCTCTTCGAAGATCAGCACGACATAGAACTTGGGAATGGGAACGCCGGCGTAGACGTTGGTAACGGTTTCGGCCATGGTGCGCTTGTCTTCGTCCGAGTGGGCGCCTGCCGGTGTATAGACTTTCCAAAGGGGCATGATCTGTCTCCAGGGTTGGTGTGATTGAGGTGTCGTTTAGGTGCGATGCGGCTCGTGCCGGTCACAACTGGACAACCACGGTCTTGGTCTCGGTGTAGTTCTTGAGGACCGCCTGGCCCATTTCCCGGCCCCAGCCTGATTGCTTGAAGCCGCCAAACGGCAGCGCCGGGTCGAGTACGTTGTAGCAATTGACCCATACGGTGCCGGCCTGGACGCGCGCAGCAAATGAGTGGGCCTTGCTGAGGTCGCGGGTCCACGCGGCCGCTGCCAGTCCGTACTGGGAGTCGTTCGCTCGAGCCACGACCTCGTCGACTTCCGTGAAGCGGCTCACCTTGACGACCGGCCCGAAGATCTCGTCGCGCGTGACCTTCATGGAGTCGCTCACCTCCGCGAGGATGGTGGGAGCAAGAAAGTAGCCCTTCTCAGGAAGACGCTGGCCGCCCGTCGCGATCCGCGCGCCCTCAGTCCTTCCGGTGCTGATGTAGGTGCTGACGCGATCGAGCTGCTCTGCGGATACCAAGGGGCCCATCTGCGTCGTCGGGTCGAGCCCCGCGCCGACCTTGATGCCTGCGGCGGCCCCGGCAAGCCCCTCCAGCACCCGGTCGTAGACCTTGCTCTGCACGTACAGGCGCGAACCGGCGCAGCAGACCTGCCCTGAGTTGAAGAAGATGCCATTGGCGGCACCAGGAATCGCCACGTCCAGGTCCGCGTCGTCGAAGATGACGCTGGGGGAGTTGCCGCCCAGTTCCAACGTCAGGCGTTTGAGGTTGCCAGACGCGGCACGAACGATGCTCTTTCCAACCTCGGTAGAGCCCGTGAATGCAACCTTGTCGATGCCCGGGTGCTCGGCGATCGCTGCACCGGCGGTCTCGCCATACCCCGTCACGATGTTCACGACGCCAGGCGGTATGCCCGCTTCGACGATCAACTCACCCAGCCTGATCGCCGAGAGCGGCGTCTGCTCTGCAGGCTTGAGGACCACGGTGCACCCGGCGGCCAGCGCCGGCCCGATCTTCCAGCAGGCCATCAACAGCGGGAAGTTCCAGGGGACGATCTGCCCGACCACACCCACCGGCTCTTCGCGGGTGTAGCAGTGGAACTGCGTGCCAGGTGGCACGAGGCTGTTGGAGATCGGGATCGACCGGCCCTCGATTTTGGTCCCCCAGCCGGCCATGTAGCGCAGGAAGTCGACCGCCCATGCGACGTCGACGAACTTGGCGTACGTCACCGGCTTTCCGTTGTCGAGCGACTCCAGCTCGGCCAGTTCGTCTGCGTGCGACTCGATGAGGTCCGCCAGGCGCCAGAGCAGCTTGGCTCGCTGCGAAGGCAGCAGCTGAGGCCACTCACCGGACTCGAACGCCGTGCGCGCCGCAAGGACGGCACGATTGACATCCTCGCGATCACCAAGCGCCACCCGGGCCAGGACGGCCTCGGTCGCCGGGTCGATCGCGTCGAAGGTCTTGCCGCTCGCGGCATCGACCCACTCACCGCCAATCAGCATCTTTTGCTGACGGGAAAGAAACCGTTGGACTTCGGTGCGCCCGCGAGCGCTGGTTGCTTGGTTCATGGCATCTCCTGTGACTGCGTTCATTGAATGATGAATATCATCTCATTGGGACAATCAAGCCCGATCGGTATCTTCCCTCATAGCATTACACTCATCATGTAATTGACCGGATCTGCGCGGCACGCATGAGCCCTCGTTGAGGGTTCGGGACGAAGCGTCTTGCGCCAAGCGGTTGCCGCCGACGCGCTCAGGGACCGCCAACCTGATGCGCTATAGAATGACGAGTGTCATCTACAGCTTCTTGGACGAGTGATGCGACACATCGGGTGACGTGGCGCTCGCCTGGACGATTTCATGCGATACACGACCGATCACAAGGAAGCTACGCGAGCTCGCATCGTCGACGTGGCATCGAAGCGCTTCCGTTGCGAAGGCATCTCGGGCGTGGGCGTTGCCAGCCTGATGAGCGAGTTGGGTCTCACGCACGGTGGCTTCTACGGTCATTTCACCTCGAAGGAGGACCTGGCCGTCGAGGCGACGCTCAAGGCGCTGGAAGGCACGTACGCGCGACTGGAGAAGGCCCGGGAGTCATCCCCCGATGGGCTGGAAGGCATGGTCCGGGAGTACATCGAGTCCAGCCATCGCGACGACCCTGCGACGGGGTGCGCGTTCCCGCTCTTGGCTCCCGAGATGGCCCGGCGGCCCGCCAACGGAAGGAAGTCCTTCGCGTTGGCGCTGAAGCGCTTCATCGATCTGATCGCCGACACGTTGCCCGGAGATTTGCCTGCGGCACAAAGGACGCAGCGGGCGACTGCCATCTTCGGATTGATGATGGGCGTCCTGCAGATCGCTCGCATTTCCGTCGACAGGAAGGCCGCTGCCGGGATTCTGGAGGGTGGGGTGCAAGCTGCACTTGCGCTGGCACGCGCGCCACTCGCCTGAGGGGCGGCTGCAGCCCCCCCGCCCCGCCGGCGATCACGACACCCGCCAGACAAGAAGTTCGACGAGTCCCACGATCAGGGCAGCAACCATAGCCAAGAGGTAGCCCTGGTTGTACGGGCTCAGCTCGTCGCGTCGCAGAAGGACCAGGCCGTTGCAGCCTCCGACGATCACGTGCTCATCGGCGGAGCCGTTCCTGCGAACGAGACTGTCACTGTTCATGGTGCTTTCTCTCATGCATGTGCGAGGAGCGGAAGGCTCGCTGCCGTTCATTGGGGTTCGAGCTTGATCGCCTTTGCGATGCGCCGAAACTTGTCCAGCTCACCCTGGTAGAAAGTCGCCGCCTGTGCGAGCGACATCGACTCCACGGGCAGCGCTGCGGAGTCCAGGAGAAAGCGCGAGAAGTCTTCGCGCTTCACGATCTCCGCCAGCTCCTTGTTCAGCCTGGCGGCGACCGGCTCCGGGACCGACGCCTGGACGAAGACGCCTGCCCAGGCGCTGTAGACAAAGTTCCTGAGGTACTTGCCCTCGTTCAACGTCGGCACGTCCGGCAAATTGGAACTGCGCTTCGTGTTCGCCACGCCGATCGCCTTGATCTTCCCGGTGCGAATGAGATCCAGCACGCTGGCCGCCAGGGGAACGAAGGCCATGTCGATCTCGCGGGTCAGCAGCGCCTGGATGACTGGGGCCGCACCCTTGTACGGCACGTCCAGGAGGCGAGCGCCGGTTCCGATCCCGAAGTCTGCGGCGACCAGGTAGGGTGCCGACCCGTAGCCCCAACTGCCGACGGAGAACTCCTTGCCCTGTCTCTTCCGGGCTTGGTCGACCAGGTCGTCAAGGCCCTTGAAGGAGTGATCGGCGTTCGTGACGAGGGCGAAGTCGGCCGGGAAGATCACGCTCAGCAGGCGATAACTCTCGGGCTTGTACTTGACCTGCGAGATCGCCAGGGGTGCCAGGATCAGGTCGTTGCCAGTGGTCACCAGGAGCGTCTGCCCATCCGGCGGTGCGTTCTGGACGCTGGTCGCGCCAATCGAGCCGCTGGCACCTGGCACGTTCTCGACAATGACGACCTGCCCCAGCGACGCCTGCAACGGTGCCTGGATCTTTCGAGCCGCAACATCGGCGGGACCACCAGGCGGATAGGCCACCCGCAGCGCCACGGCCCGGGAAGCCGATTGCGCCTCGGCGGCAACCGGCATCAACGCGGTCGCGGCCATGAGGCAGGCGACGGGCAGATTGAGCCCGAGGGTGGGATGCTTCACTTTGCCTCTCGTGTGTTGGGTAGTTCGTTGGTCCGACAGCGGCTGCTCTTTTTCAGGCGTGGTCAGATGCGAATCGTTGTTGCCGAACCGGGGCGCGGCGAAGAGGGACAGGGCTTTCAGAAGCAGTCCCATTGGCAGCTCGCTAGAACGCGACCCTGTCCTTGCCCTTGAGGCCCAGCATCTCGCGCGCCTCGTCTGGCGTGGCAATCTCGAGCGACAGCTCTTCGAGAATGCGGCGAATCTTGAGAACCTGCTCTGCGCAGGACTTGGCCAACTGGCCCTTGCCAAGATAGAGGCTGTCTTCAAGTCCCACTCGCACGTTCCCGCCCATCACGGCCGCCATCGTGAGCAGGGGCATCTGGTGGCGCCCCGCGCCGAGGACGGAGAAGCGGTAGTTCGCTCGCCCGAAGAGGCGATCGGCGGTCGTGCGCATGGTCACGAGGTTCTCCGGGTCGGGCCCGATGCCGCCAAGAATCCCGAAGATGGACTGGATGAAGAGCGGGCCCTTGATCAGACCTTCGTCGACGAAGTGGGCAAGGTTGTAGAGGTGGCCGACGTCGTAGCACTCGAACTCGAAGCGAGTCCCGCAGTCCTCACCGAGGCGCTGCAGGATGTGCTTGATGTCCCTGAAGGTGTTGCGGAAGATCAGGTCCTCCATGCCCTCCACGTACGGCTTCTCCCAGCCGTACTGCCAGTTCTTGATCTTCCGGGCGACCGGATGAATCGAGAAGTTCATCGACCCCATGTTGAGCGAGCACATTTCGGGCTTCGCTTGCAGGGGGTAGGCCAGTCGATCGGCAACCGTCATGCTGGTGCTGCCGCCCGTCGTGATGTTGATCACCGCGTCGGTGGCGGCCCTGATGCGCGGGACGAACTGGTCGAAGACCGCGGGATCGGGCGTCGGTCTGCCGTCCACCGGATTGCGGGCATGGAGGTGCAGGATCGCTGCACCCGCCTCCGCCGCGTCAATCGCTTCCTCGAAGATCTCGTCGGGCGTCACCGGCAGGTACGGCGACATGCTGGGCGTGTGCATCGCGCCCGTCACCGCGCAACTGATGATGACTTTGTCTTGGGTCTTGGCCATTTGGGTTCGCTGCGTGGTCGAGCAGGAGGTGGTCAGCAGGGGCGCTCGTTCAGTTGCGTCCGGCGCCTGGCATCTTCGATTCAGTCGAAGGATTCAACGAGGCTTCGGCGGCTTCGCAGGACACCTTGCTTTCGAAGCTCTTCGACGCGCTCAGCGGAGATGCCGATCTCGCCGAGCACGTCCTCGTTGCATTCACCCTGGAAGTACGGCATGCCCGGGGCGGGCAAGATGGAGCGGCTGAACCGCCATGGGGGCCCTGGCATCCGGAAAGTGCCACCGCCCCGGTCGTCGACGTTGACGACCGCTCCCCAGTCCTTCGCCCACTCGGATGCCGCAAGATCCTCCGTGCTGCGCACCACGCCGATGGCCAGGCCCGCCTCGCTCACTTGCGCCTGCAACTGGTCGAGGTCGGAGAAGGTAAGGATCCATGTCCTGACCTCCGCCAGGAGGCTGGCGAGGTTCGCCTTGCGCAGGGTTGCGGTCGTGTAGCGGGGATCCTTGAAAAGATCCGTCCGGCGCATCATGGAACAGTAGCGAACGAACATTGGCGAGAAGACCGGGCTCGTCGCGATGGTCAGCTTGCGCCCATCGGGCAACTCGAAGATTGGCGACTCGTTGGCACTCAATGCAATGGGCTCGCCGTTGACCTCCAGCCCTGAAAGAAGTGCGCCGGCGCGTTCATTCACCGAAAGCATCGTCGCGGCCATCGACACGTCGACGTACTGACCCTCCCCGGTCCGAGACCGGTGCTGCAAAGCCGCGAGAACAGCGATGACTGCCTGCAACCCCGTATAGACGTCAGCGTGGCTGCAAGCGTCGTTGCGCATCTCGGTCATCGCGCCTTCGAAGTGCTTTTGAAGGATGTCGGTGAGACCGGTTTCCGCATGGACTGTTGGGGCGAATGCGGGTCGATTGCGCCATGGTCCAGTCTGTCCGTATCCGCTGATCGACACGTAGACGATCTTTGGATTGAACTTCACCACGTCGGCATAGCTGAAGCCGAAGCGCTCAAGCGTTCCGGGGCGAAAGTTCTCTACGATCACGTCCGCGTCAGTGCAGAGCGCCGCAACGATCTGTTTGGCTTCTGGCCAGTTCAAGTCGAGGCTGACATTTCGCTTGCCTGCGTTCTGTTGGGTGTAGTACGTCGACATCGATCCGATGTGTGGAACGCCCGCGCGCCCGACATCGCCCGCAGGTGGCTCGATCTTGGTGACATCAGCGCCCAGGTCCCGCAGTGCCTTGGTGCAACCGGGTCCTGACAGTACGCGAGTGAAGTCAATCACGCGCAGCCCTTCAAGTGGCGCATTCATGTTCAGTTCCCTTCGAAGACCGCAGACCCGGGCCCGGTTGCAGCGAATGCCGCCAAGCCACGCGCCTGATCCGCGCTGCCCCACATGACCGCGTTGAGTGCTTCCTGTTGCGCATCCGCTGCCGCGGTACCGCCGCGAGCCGCCAGGTTCGCGACCTTCTTGATACAGCCGAGCGCGACCGTCGCACCAGCGGCAAGTTGCCTGGACCAAGAGATCGCGACCGCAGCCAACTCGGCTTCCGGCGCTACAAGGTTGATGACCCCCCACCGTTCCAATGCGCGAGGGTCGTGGCGACGACCAAACATGGCCATCTCTTTGGCGCGCGCCGGGCCTGCGCGTTGAACCACCCGTTGCACGCCCCCGAGGAGTGGCAGCAAGCCGAGCGATGCTTCGGCCATGCCAAACGAAGACGTGTCAGCGGCGATGATCATGTCGCAGGTCAACGCCAACTCGAAGCCGCCCCCAAGCGCCGCGCCGTGGACGGCGGCCACGGTCGGAACCGGCACGTCTTCGAGTGCCGTCCACAGCGCCTCCAGTTCTGCTTGGGTCCAGCGTTCCGCAGTCAGGATGCCTAGATCGGCGCCTGCGCAGAAGTGGCGCATCGCGCTTCGCAGAAGGATGCACCGGCAACCTTCTTCCACGGCCACCTTGTAGGCAGACACCAGATCCTTCAGCAAGACGTTGTCGATCAGGTTGTGCGGTGGCTTGGCCAGGGTGACGATGCCGATGGCGCCGTCCTTCTCGTAGGTGATGGTGTTCATGCAGTCGCTCGATTTGAGTAGCTGGCAAGGCGTGATCTGCCCCGTCGATTGCGATATGCTAACGGTGTTAACAGAGCGTTGTTATCAGCGTTAACCCGCGCGTGCCTGATGGGGCCCCGGTTGCTGGAGCCTTGTAAGATCGACCTGCTGTAAGGAGTCTCTTCTCGATGTCCGCGACGCCACGGCAAGCGCCTGTTCGCACCTCTTCCAAAGCCTCCGCGAAAAAGCTGCGGCCGCTGCAACCGCTGCTGCGCGAGCCAGCCTATGAGCGGGGCGGCTTGCGCAATGCGCTTGTGGAGGAAGGCCGCAAGATGTTCGAGGAGAACGGCGCCAGCGAGCTGAGCCTGCGCGCCCTTGCGAGAAGACTTGGGGTTTCCGAGGCGGCGCCATCGCGACACTTCAGCGGGAAGGAAGAATTGCTTGCCGCCATCGCTGTGGATGGCTTCAAGGAACTTGCCGAGCAGCGCAAGCAAATTTCTGCGTTGCGGCTAACCGCACTCCCCAAGGCGCGCGAGATGATGCTCAGCTACGTGCGCTACGGGCAAATGCACGCCGGGCTGTTCGATCTGATGACAGGCCCCCGGTTGCTTCAGGAGTTCGTGCGAGGCGATGTCGAGGAAATCAGCAATATCTCCTACTCGTACTTCGCCAGTTCCGTTTTCGACTTGGCACTCGAGAGCGGATGGACCAAGCAGCACCTTCAGTACCTCTCGCATGCAGCTTGGTCGATGGAACATGGCGTTGCGGCATTGATCCTGGCGGGGCGCATCCCGCGCACCGACAGCGACCTCAAAACGCAGAGCATGATCGAGTTCTCGATCGATCTGTTTCTGTCTGCCGTCGTGGCTGGTCCGGCTGCCTTCGCGCGGCCTCGGGCATAGCCTCGAGAACGCTCGAGGGGGTCGCAAGAAGACGCTAGCGCAGTGCGCGTGATGTTATGGAACCTATCTGTCGGCGGCCTCGCACAGCGGCGTCATGCGCGCTCGGCGATCAACGAGCGCAGGCCTCTCAAGCCACGCACCTGGTGTGTGGCTCGGGGGTCCGGTGTGATCCCGGGGCGAACCATCTGTACCGTGGTACATCCCAATGCGCGGCCCGCGGCCAATTCAGAGTCGGGGTTGTCGCCGACGATCCACACGTCCGGGCCTCTCCAGGTTCCATCGGCCAGGATGTCTTCGAAGATGCCTTGCTTGCCCTTGCGCGGCGGCAGGTCGACCGCGTCGACGAACACCCGATCGAACTCAGCGGCAAGGCCGAGTGCCCGCACCTTGCTTTGCTGCAGCCGGCTGAATCCGCTCGTCACCAGGAACCGCGGGCGCGGCAGTGATCGCAAGAGCGGAAGATCGCCGTAGCCGGCGATCGCCGAGCGCGCCTCCAGCGCCCCAAAGGCGGCGAAGCCGGTGGCGCGCATCACAGGCGTGAGCCCGTGCCGTTCGCAGACCGACTCGAAGTCATGCGTCCAGCAGTCGCGAAACACGCGCCGCAGCCGGCCTGCGTCGAAGCAGGCCGGCGCGGCGGCGCGGATGGCGGCGAAAGCCGGCTCGAGGCAGGATTCGCCAACCGCCCGCGCCGGGCACAGGCAGTTGTCGAGATCGAAGATCAGCGCCTTCACGTCGTCAGAACCACCACTCCACCTGGGCGCCATAGCTGGTGCCCGAGGTCTTGTCGGCGAAGGCGGCCTGGCCCGTCACGTTGCCTGCGGCGTCGTTCCACTTCGCGCTGGTGAGATAGAGACGGAATTCCGGTCGCGACCAGAAGCCGGGGCCGACCGACAAGGTCGGCGCCAGCGTGAGCTTCGCCAGCTTGGCGGTGGCACCGCCATCGGGCTTGTACTGCGAGTAGCCGAGCTCACCGACGAACTTGAAGTTCTTCGTGAAGGCGTAGGAGGCGCGGCCACCGATGCTGGCGCTGTCGGTCTTCTTGCCGCCGGCGTCCTTCTCGCTGGCCAGCAACAGGATGGCCTGGCCGCCCAGCGCGCCGCTCTGGCCGTTGAAGGACTCGACGATCCGCCTGCTCTTGGCGGCCGACGGCGCGCTCAGGTCGCCGAAGTTGGAGTTCAGTGCCGACGAGCCCTGTGCGTACTGCACCCACAGGGTGTTGGCCAGACCGGTGCCGAAGAGTCCCGATTGGTCATGGCGGACCGTGAACCCCGCGCCGCTGGTGCCGCCCGTGAAGTCGCCTTTGGTCGCGGTGAAGAAGAAGTTGAGCTTGCCCTGCTCGTTCGCCGGCATCTCGACGTATTCGACGTTGAGCCGGTTGCCCGGCTTGGCGGCGTCGGAGTCCGTCTTGTAGAAGGCAACGCCGATCTTGCCGCCGCCCAGGGGTTGATTCTTGAAACCCGCGCCGACGCCGGCCATCTCGGTGAAGAACGTGTCGACGATATGGACGTCGGCGCGCCGGCCGCGTTCCTTGCCGATCCAGAACGTGGCCTGCGGCGCGATGTCGAAGCCCTTGGCCTCGGCGAACAGCTGTTCGACGTGGAGGGTCTGGTCGAAGCCCTTGCCGGCAGCGGGTTCGGTGGCCGGCGTGTAGTGGTTCACCATCAACGTTGCCCGGGTCTCGATGCCATCGGTGGTGACGGGCTGGCTCAGCACGAACTCGCCGTAGAAGTCGCATTCGTTGCCGAGCCGGTACTTCATGCCGGCACTGCCTTGGCCGAGCGCGTAGCACGCGCGCGAGGCATGGTTCGAGGTGAGCCCGGGGCCGGCGCGGAAGTAGCCTGAATAGTCCAAGGCCGACGCAGGCAAGGCGATCGTCATGGTGAGCGCGCCTGCGACCGCAAAGCGGTTCGCGCGCAAGGCGTGGGTTGTCATCTGGAACTCCGATGGGTGGATGAGGCATGGGCTCGCGAGGCCCCTCATTCACCGCTGCCCGTCGCGAGCGGGCCAGGTGGAAGTCGGCGCTACCACGCCCGAGGACAACGCAGCGCCGTCGACAGGCAAGGGGATGGGCGCGGCCGTGCATGCGCAGCGACACCGGCGTCCACAAGGCGGCGGCGCTCCCGTGAAGCGGCCGTGCCGTGTCATCCTCCTCGCATCTCGTCGTCGGCAAACGGGCGTTGGCCGCGGGAATTGGAACGTTCTAATTCGGTATTATTGGAACGTGCCAATTTCCGGTCAAGATGGCCGGCATGAGGACTTCCCCTGATGCGGCACCCGACGACGCGGCCGGGTTTTCGTCAGCCGGACTGGCGCAACACGAGATGGGGCTCGGCCAGATAGCGCTGGCGCGCATTCGTGGGGCCTTCGATGCGCGCCAGCAGCACGTCGGCGGCATGCTCGCCCAACTCGCCCGGCCGGATGTCCACCGTGCTGAGCGGCGGGTTCGAGTGCGCGGCATCGAGCACGTTGTCGAAGCCCATCAGGGCGAAGTCCTTGCCGGCGCGCAAGCCGCGCTCCCCCAGCGCCGTCAAGGCGCCAAAGGCGACCAGGTCGTTGTAGCAGACCGCCGCGGCGATGGCAGGCCGGCGGTCGAGGATGTCGCCCATGCGCTCGAACCCGTTCTTGCGCGTCGGGTCGGCGGGAAAGACGAGGCGCTCGTCGAACTTCAGGCCGGCTTCGAGCATTGCCTCGCGGTAGCCCTGCAGTCGCTGTTCGAGCACGGGGCCCGAGCGGCCGCCGAGAAAGGCGATGCGCCGATGTCCGGAACCCAGCAGATGCCGCGTGGCCAGCTTGACGCCCAGTGCGTTGTCCGAGCCGGCGAAGTCGTAGCTGCCGCTGCCCAGCGTGCGCACCATCACCACCAGCGGTATGCCCCAGGACTTCACGGTCTTGGTCAAAGAAGCCGGTGTGCCCAGCACGGGACAGAGCGCGATGCCGGCGGCGTTGTGTTCGCGCATCGTCAGCAGCACCTTGTCCTGTCGCGCCGGGTCTTCGCTGGTGTGCGCCATCAGCACCGTGTAACCCGCGTCGACCAGCTTGCGCTCCAGGCCGACCAGCACTTCGGCGAAGAACGGGTTCATCAAGTCGTTGATGACGACGCCGATGGTGTTCGACGAGTTGCGGCGCAGACCGGCGGCATGCCGGTTGTAGACGTAGCCCAGCTTGCGTGCGGCGGCACGCACGCGCTCGGCGGTCTCGCTCTTGATCAGGTCGCTGCCCTGCAGAACGAGCGAGACGGTCGACTTCGAGACCTCGGCTTCGGCGGCGACGTCGAGGATGGTGACGGGACGGGACGGTGGGACGGATCGGGCCATGGCTTCTCAGTGTTTACCCGAGACTTCGAGGGATTTGCTTGAGTCTAAATTGGAACGATCCAATAATGTCCTGGACCGTTCCAAACAGTCTAGCCGGAGATGAGCACGATGGGTGAACTAAAGCAGCGCGGCTGGGGCCTGATCGGCGCCAGCACCATCGCCGCCGAACACATGGTCGGCGCGATCCGTGCGCAGCGCGGCCACGACGTCGTCGCCATCGCCAGCAGCAGCGCCGAGCGAGCCGGCGCCTATGCGGGCCGCCACGCGATCGCCGCCGCCTACGACTCGGTCGCGGCCCTGCTGGCCGACCCCGCGGTGGACGCGGTCTACATCAGCACGACCAACGAGTTGCATCACGCCCAGGTCCTGGCGGCTGCGGCGGCCGGCAAGCACGTGCTGTGCGAGAAGCCGCTGGCGTTGAACCTCGACGATGCGCTGGCCATGGTAAAGGCCTGCCGCGATGCGGGCGTGGTCATGGCCACCAACCACCATCTGCGCAACGCCGCCACGCACCGCAAGATGCGCGAGCTGGTGCAAGGCGGCGCGATCGGCAAGCCCCTCTTCGCGCGCGTCTTCCACGCCGTCTACCTGCCGCCGCACCTGCAGGGCTGGCGGCTGGACAAGCCGGGCGCGGGCGGCGGCGTGATCCTCGACATCACCGTGCACGACGCCGACACCTTGCGCTTCATCCTCGGCGCCGAACCGGTCGAGGCCATCGGCATGTCGCAGAACGCGGCGCTGGCGCGCGAAGGGCTCGAAGACGGCGTGATGGCCGTGCTGCGCTTCGACAACGGCGTGCTCGCGCAGCTCCACGATGCCTTCACCGTCAGGCATGCCGGCACCGGCCTGGAGATCCACGGCGAGCTCGGGTCCATCGTCGGGCGCAACGTCATGACGCAGCGGCCGGTCGGCGAGGTGCTGCTGCGCACTGGCGACGGCGAGGTGAACGTGCCGGTCGAGCACGAGAACCTCTACGTGCGCGGCGTGGCCGCCTTCTGCGCCGCGATCGACGGTAACGGCCCGCCGGCAGCCACGGCCGAGGACGGCGTGCGGTCGCTGGCGACGGCGCTGGCCGTGCTCGAAGCCTGCCGGACCGCGGCGACCACGCGCGTGGCCCGCCCTGCCCTTTAACAGGCTGAGGAACCGTCCATGAAGAAAGTCATCACGGCCGCGGAGGCAGCCGCGCTCATCCGCAACGGCGACGTGGTCAGCATCAGTTCGTCCAGTGGCCTGGGTTGCCCCGACAAGGTGCTGGCCGCGATCGGTGAACGCTTCGAACGCGACGGCGTGCCGCGCGACCTGACGACGCTGAACCCGATCGCCGCCGGCGACATGTACGGCATCAAGGGCATCGACCACATCGCCAAGCCCGGCCTGCTCGCGCGCATCCTCGCCGGCTCGTACCCCAGCGGGCCGTCGTCGCTGCCGATGCCGGCCATCTGGCACATGGTGGTCGACAACCAGGTCGAGGCCTACAACATCCCCAGCGGCATCCTCTTCGACATGCACCGCGACGCCGCCGCGCGGCGCCCCGGCGTGCTGACCCAGGTCGGCATCGGTACCTTCGTCGACCCCGACCTGCAGGGCTGCGCCATGAACGAGGCCGCGGCGCGCCACCCGGTCGTGCGCAAGGAACACTTCGACGGCCGGGACTGGCTCTACTTCCCGGCCGTGGTACCCGACGTGGCCATCATCCGCGCCACCACCGCGGACGAGCGCGGCAACCTGACCTACGAACACGAAGGCGCGCTGCTCGGCGGCCTGGACCAGGCGCTGGCGGTGCGCAACAACGGCGGCATCGTCATCGCCCAGGTCAAGCGGGTGGTCAAGGCCGGCAGCCTGCGTCCGCACGACGTCACCGTGCCGTGCAACCTGGTCGACTACATCGTCGTCGACCCCGACCAGTGGCAGACCACGCAGACCGTCTACGACCCGGCCATCAGCGGCGAGATCCAGCAGCCGCTGGCCACCTTCGAGGCCCAGGCCTGGGGCCCCGAGAAGGTCATCGCGCGGCGCGCGGCCATGGAGCTGGCCCACGGCGACGCCGTGAACCTGGGCTTCGGCATTTCGGCCAACGTGCCGCGCATCCTGCTGGAAGAAGGCCTGCACGGCGAGGTCACCTGGGCCATCGAACAAGGCGCCGTGGGTGGCATGCCGCTGC
>Ga0307513_10006403_pt1 | contig 15387 bp, 17 predicted proteins | sample 15_EM_MG_FD_202174 | JGI IMG/M metagenome (GOLD analysis project Ga0307513, IMG submission 202174) | Populus trichocarpa ectomycorrhiza microbial communities from riparian zone in the Pacific Northwest, United States - 15_EM | ecosystem: Host-associated > Plants > Roots > Unclassified | place... | reverse complement strand
CTACAACCCATGAATCGTTTCCATAGCCCGCCACACCAGTGTTGGCGCCGTTCACGATGAGGGCCTTGCCATCAGGAAGGAGGATGGCATTACCCATGACACGACCCTCAGGAAGCGGATCATCGTCCTCCCACTTGTTGGAGATCTCGGGAGACATCTTCACGCAGCTATCCGAACCAGGAACGCGAATGAGAGGAATGCCAGAGGCCCATTGGTTAGGTTGGAGATCAGACCTGCGCTAGCTGGTTAGACCAGAACCCTGTGTGAGACGACCTACGCACCCTCCGCAGTACATAACGGTGGCGAGCCACTTATTCGCGACAGTCAAAGGTAACATAATATTGGCAGCACTCGCAGGGTAGGTGCGGACTGCGTAAGGAACATTAGGGAGCAGATATTCCTGGTTCGCGACGTGATCGTAAATGGTTGCATTGTTGTTGAGGTTGAGAATGAGCTGCCCAGTCGGGAGAAGGTGAGTAATGGGGTAAAGGTTGGCGGGGAGAGTACGCTCGAGTAGAGACATTGGCAGGGGAGCAGCACCGCCGGTGCGAGGATAGTACTCATAAGTCGGGTTGTTGTTGTCGGCGTTGTTGATGAACCCGCCAAACTTGTTGCCACCAATAATAATGACTCGTCCGTCTTCGAGGGGTTCCAGCGTAGGGTACCACCGACGAGTTGTCCTGGATATCACGCCAAGGTTGAGAAACGTCAGAAGAGACGCGCGAAGCTAAAATAACTTACAGGTCGTCAGTAGGAGAATCGTTCCATTGACTACCGTCGCCAGGGATGAGCGTGCGGACAGCGAAAGCGCCGTCCTCGTTTTGGTAGGGATTGGCGCCGCCTGTAGTGACCGCGTCTCCACCAGGGATGACGGCTTGATTGCCGCCAATATTGATTAGTCGACCATCACCGAGGTATGCACCTCCGGCGCAGAAGGTGTTTGTGACTACGTCCATGGCCCGGACTTGATTTGTGACGAGATCGTACTCGGTAGCCCAGGCGGGATGGTTATTGACCGTGATGGGATTGTTTTCTACCTTGTCGACAATGTAGACCTTGTTCGCAGTACCCAGGTAGAGCTGCTGGGCCGAGACTCCAGATGTACCAATCTCCTGGAAACCACCGATTTTGTCAACTGGGGCGACGTGAACAGGCTGCCCAGGGTTTTGAGAGTTCTGACGTTTTGCGAGTCGCGACCTGAGGGGACCATTTCGAGCAGCTCGGGGCTTGATAAGGTGGTCAACGCGGCGAGGCTTAAGGGAGGGGTCCCATTCCTGCTGAGCAGCAGCAGTAGCCGCAGAAATAACGAGGGTTGATAATAATAAGAACGACGAGCGAGTGGGAGCTGTTGAAGACATTGTCGGGGTGTTGTCCGGCAGACGGCAAGCGTCAGGCGGAGGCGGCAGTCGTTGTCGTTGGCGTCGTTAGCACTATACGCGGTAACGCGAAGAACTATGGGTAAAAAGACTACGAAGCGAGCGTGGGGGTTGGTTGGAGTCGGTTATTTGGGCGGCGGCGAAGCGAAGGCGAGGAGGAGGGGAAACTCGTGTCTATTTGGCGACTGCGTGAGCGCCAAACCGCCACGCTGCCACCCCCAGAATAACTCGAAACATCTGATTTCACAGTACGTTGCCACAAAAACCTGTCACTAGCCTCCCAGTCTATCCAGACTCACTCCGACCTTCAGTCCACAGTCCAGGGCGCACTCGTCCATTCCGTTGCCCAGCGGTTCGCATTCTGTAACTGTTACAGATCTGGAATATCCATTCAGTCATCCCCGAAATCCACCCGCTCCCATCTTCGGGTTTCAACCGGATCAGAACAGAATCGTAGAGAAACACGAGAGATGTGTTGACCATTGTGCCGACCACACTTCTTTGTGTTGCCAAGAGCCGAAGCACTGTTCGGTAGGTCCACGCAGCTTGGTTACGGGGCAATCGAGGAAGACGACATGTGCTAATTACTCAGATTTAGGGCCATCACCCTCAAAGCCGTGATCCTCTTGAACCACGTCCTTTCGACGTTTAGACGCTGCAACCATTTCCCTGTCACGCAGGGTGATTCAGCAACTACTTTCAGTAAAGGAAATACAAAGGAAACCACGTACTTCTTCTTTAGAGCTTGGGCACGACCCACATTCTCTCCTTTGAGTCCAACACTCGCCTTGGCACGTTGAGCCTTGCCCATATCCTTCTTCTTCTTCTTTCCAGGTTTGGGAAGCTTCACCATCCAATCCGGTACTGACTGTCCTGACTGCATGATGACGTTTGCGATCCTGTTCAAATCCGTTTCCTCAATTACCCCCAGACCAGAAGAACAGAACACGACACACGATTTCAAAAAAGGTGCGTCTTCGTCTGTAAAATACGTAATGGCAATCCCGTCGCGCCCTGCTCTTCCTGTGCGACCTAGACTCCCCAAAAAAATTTAATATGTATGTATTTAGACCGACAGATGCTCACCAATGCGATGCACATAACTCTGCACGCTCTCGGGCCAGTCAAAGTTGATCACACCCCTCACCCCTCCAAAGTCCATGCCACGGGCCATCACTTCCGTGCATACCAACACCCACACCTCCCCCTTTCGCATGCACTTCACTACTCCGTCTCGTTCTGCACGTGTCATACCCGCGTGTAGTGCTTCGACGTTCTTCACTCCTGCAAGCAACAGCTCGGAAAGCAACGAGGCCGCACGAGCTTGAGTCGAGGTGAACACGATGATAGGCGGTGTATACCCTGCTGGTGAATTCAGGTACTGGAGGAGTGTTGGGAGTTTGGCTTCTGGTTGAGAGACGTATGTAAGAGTTTGTTTGATGTTTGGGAGGGGAGTGTCTCTGCGATGTGGTTAGCTCACCCAGCACACATGAAAAATAGTAGCCCACTTGAGCCCGACTACAACCCGGATGGGGTCATTCAACATGCGCAGGGCGATTGTCTCCGCGTTCGCAGGCAAGGTCGCGCTGAAGACCGCTTTCTGACACTGGGGGTGTGTACATAGAGCCACAATTTCTTGGGTTTGATCTAAGAACTCCTTGTCGAGTAATCGGTCCGCTTCGTCGAGTATCAGGTGCCGGACGTTATCGAGCTCAAGTTCACCCGCTTGAATAGATGCCACCATTCGAAGTGGAGTGCTGATTATGATATCTGCAGGGTTGTATCAGTATAGGTCAATCAATATCCCACTAATGACACCTACCGACTTTGCTCCTCACAGCCGAGTCTTTCAATGTGGCGGCGGTGGCCTTCGAAAACAATACAACCCTCCATTTTCTCCCTTGGGCAAGCTTCAGAGCCTCGTTGCAGATCTGGGTCGCCAATTCTCGCGTGGGTGAAAGCACCAGCGCTCGAACGCCTCCCTTATTCTTCTCGTCCCTCTTTGCAGTAGGCGCTCCGAGCAATGAAAAGACAGGTAGAAGGTACGACATGGTCTTCCCGGTACCAGTAGGTGAGATTGCAGCCAAATCTCTTCCCTAAATGCGGACCTATCAACCCTTTTTTCCTGCCCGAACGACGGACAAGGACGCACCTCCAGCATGATGGGCACACCAACGCTCTGGATGCCAGTAGGTATTTCATATCCACGTCCCTCTAGGTTCTTTCGCAAAATTCTAGGCATCTGGTACCTCTCCTCCATCTCCATAAACGTCTCCGCAGGAACAGGGACCCGCGTGCCTTTGGTAGTCACTCTGTGTCGTTCCCGCAAGGCCGGTGCAGAGGTCTTGCCTTCTATTGCTTCGTTCATAGAGGCGCGTTTGCGTTTACGGTTTGGACGTGAGGATGAATCGGGATTGGAGCCTTGGTCTGACCCTTCTTCATCCGACGTGTTATGCTTGGGTTGAGCTTTGGAGGACACAGAAGTAGTGACTTTTTTGGAGGATTCCTTTTCACTGCGCGCATATTTGAAGAAATCGAGTACATCTGGAAGTTCCCTGTCCCCATTCTCCACAGAGTTAACACCGCTCGTGGTAGAAGAAGAACGGCCCTTCTACACGGATAGATTAACGAATAACAGGTTTCTAGCCAAGAGTCGGACTGACAGTGAAGAGCTCGACGTCCGCCTGGAACCGGTTCTTGTCGAAACGTGCCCCTCCTCTGGAAAGTATATGGAAGGCTTCCATTAGAATAAGTAAGAATAGGTCCGAATTCAGGTATTTTAACAGGATTTTCGGTCGCCGTTCGTGAGCAGCAGACAGGTCCAAGTTATCATTCGGAAGGTGGGATTTATAGGGCAACATATGCAGCATCTAGTGATGTCGTGATGCTTTTTCATCACTCCTGAATGCGTTGGTTATGATCATAATTGCAGGCCACAGTCTTTAGAATACAATAAAACATTCGGCCCAAAAAAAGTCCCTCGATATTCCCTACTGTGTTGAGAGCACGCCACTTCATACGACGACCCACGAGGATTGCCTGTGTCCGTGTCCCAACTTCGGGCCTCCTGCTGTTCGAGACAAAGTCAGGCGGCGAATCAGAGCGCGTTATGCGGAGATAAAGCGACGAACCCAGTCCCCGAGTGTTTACTGACCATCGAGCGTTTCCTGCTTCTTCTCATCTGTCGCCGCAGGAGTCGGCGATCCCGATCCGTTCTTCTTGCCCCAGCCCATCCGCGATACCAGGTATTCTTCTCCGATAATCTCCACACCTACACGAAGGACATCAACGACTAGGTCTTCGACCCATTCATATTCGTCCCAGATTTCGAGCCAAACAGCTGGGACGGTTTGGGTAATGGTGGTGTGCGCGATGTTATGTTTCAGATCAACAAGGTATAACACGAATTGCAGTTGTTGCGGTGGAACAACAGTGGCAGTGGACGATTCCTCCTCGTCGGAGGTAGGTAGTTTGGGTGCAGGAATCGGCGAGGAGAGGAAGGGTTGGATGCGCAAAAATACAGAAGAATATGTGGTAGGGTTGCTGGAGTTCGTGTCTCCGCTTGAGGTCTGTGCCTTGCTCACTTTGGCTTGCAAAGTCTCGCTCTTGATCAATTCGTCAAGGTCCGCAGCTGCAAGCTTGAGAGCAGTCTCAAGCCCCTCGACAGTGCCCATATCCCTTTCGTTGCCGAAAGTCGTCTCCGCAGGTCGAGATTCGTTTCCTCGATTAACCACAAGGTCGCCACCTTCAACTTGTTCCATGATGCGCGCAAGTGCTCGGTATACGAGGGATTCAACACCTTCATAGCCTTTCATGTCGTGAGATAACCATATCTGAATGACTTCGTGCTCCGCAATGGGAGGTGCGACCGCGTTGATCAGCTCGGCCAACGTAGAGAAACCGACGTTTCGCAGCTCTTGACCTTCATAAAGCATAAGCGTCCTTTGTGTTCATTAATAGCCATTATACCTACCAAGTTTATCCAGTTGTGCATTCTTGACATATCCCATCGCAGTTTCACTCCACTTCTTAGCCTGCTCGTTTGGTAAATGCTTGGCTTGCTCCTCTGCAATCGTCTTCGCCTGTTCGGCTGCCATGGAGGCGATTGCACTCGCTGTATTCCATGCACTCCCCAACGAACCCCAGCCCAGACCCCACCCACCACCACCACCGCTTGACAATGAGCTCGTCGTCGAGACAGGAGCAACTGTCGCAGTAGTTGCTGGGGCAGAAGGGGTATGAGGACGAGAGGGTGTCGCACTCATCCCAGATGAGCCGCGGACTGAATCTATGCTCTTTCGCACCTCTACCCCTGTCATTCCCCCAGCGTTCCTCACTCTGGGTCCTGGAGTAAGCACCCTGGTCGGTTTACTTGACTTCTGTGTGAGTTCATCCAGAAAGGCGAGGGCGTCCGCCGCGTCTCCAGGAGTAGCCTCGGTTCCTGGCGTGGATCGACCCGTGGTCGACTTTGTCCGCAGCGTAGGGGGCTTTGGCTGAGCTACTGGAGCGGCGTCGAGAGAGTCAAGGAGTTGCATCACATCTTCGTTGTTGTTCGACATGGTGGCAGGATTCAGGGTTCACTCAATTGAAAGTTGGGCGCCCAAGCTTGAACCCTTACGTGGTCGGTACGTGGTACTCAGATCGTTATATAGTTGGTCAGATTCACTGAGCGGCACACTGTCAAACAGCATCCTCCCCATTATGCTTCCCGACCCCGAGCGGTTCAGCAGGGAAGGAGGCTCGCCCGACTTTCTCGTTCGATCTACCCATACACAAGACCTGTCCTTTCTCGTCGAGCGATGTGCTCTTACTGAAGCAAGTGAAGTCTTCCGGGACATGTTCCATGTTTGCGAACCACCTGAGGCAGGCTGGGAAGACGTAGGAGACGGCCAGTGTGGCCCAGCCTTAGAAGAGTGTAGAATGGACATGGACATGCCTGAGCCCCCGGATGTCCTCCGGATGCTCTTCAAATTACTACACTCTCCACCTGCACCCCTCCCGAGCATCAAGGAACTCACAGATAAGGACAAGCAATATGCACAGAGCAAGCAATATCTCGATAGTGTTCTACGGTCCCCGATTCCGCAAACGCATGCAATTCCTTTGCCCTTACTGCGTCCGCTATATGCGCTAGCAGATAAATACATTCTCGTTCCCGACTTGGTATCCACCCTTCACTCGCATCTGACAGCGCACACGCAAGCACAGCCCCTAGAGGTATATGCCCTCGCCACCACCCTATCGCTTTCTGAAGTAGCTGCATATGCCTCGTCCCATCTCCTCTCACCACCACTGGATACCTATGCTCCCAGTACCCTCTCCATTCTTCCGAGCATCGAGTCCCTTCATGTTCTTTACCTCCTACACTCCCATCGTATCAAAAAATTCCATGAAACCCTCGCCAATGAAGCGATATTTCCACACGGATACGGCAAGTGTGCTTCAAGAGGTCACTCGGAACGTGCTGAAGAAGCTTGGAGGCATCGGAAGCGTGTCCTATTAAGCATGGGTAGGATCGAGGCGGGGACGGATGTGAGTTCAGAAATGCGGGAGGTACTTAAATCTTTTGAGGACTGTCCTACGTGTACCAAAGCGGGAATTGCAGCGATAGAGATGCTGGAGGTGCGCTATTGCTGTTCTACCTTTCCTGAGTGCTATGTCCTGACGGTATTTTTTCAGTATAAATGCCGGAAAGTTGCCAGAACCATTAAGAAGGTCCCTATACCAGAGAAGTTGTCTCAGTAAATGATGGCTTTGTAATCGGAGTGGAGGTCTCCTAGCCATTCGAAAAAGTCCGCGAGAACACATTGGAATCATCGCCGCCATATCTGATTTGTAGGAGAACCGTTTGAAGTATTCAGGAGAGACTGTACTCATCGTAGGACCAGAAACTGGTGGTTCGTTAGGTTAGAACGGCATCAGGAGAGTGCTTAGTCCAAACGATGTGGCTTCATCCGAGATCAGTAGTAAGGGCCGCTTTGCTGTGTACATGAGACACTGAGAGGTTTAATCGGTGGTATGGAAGTGGTGATTTGTTTGTGCTGTCTCTCCCTCGTTCATTGTTATGATCTTGTCCTTTATAGACCAGTCGCTTTCATAAATGGGATCTATAGAGAACAGAAAGGCCGATTCATCCTCTCAGGGTGGAGTCCGCCTCATCGGCTTGGTCGCTGGGACCGCGTCAGGTGATTCGACAGTCCCGTTGGTCAGAACGATGAATTCTGACACGCCTTATATCTTATCAAGGCCTTACCAAGGTTAATCTCTCATATTCTAATGTTCCAATGACCACTTAAATTGACATTGAACAGGTCGCAGTTGGCCACGGGTGCGAAAACATAGTTCCATAATTTGATAAGGATTTGAGCTCTTCTGAAGATTTGACACGATAAAAACACGCCTGCAATGCGCTCCTCCTGGAACGTACTCGTCGGCATTGGACTGTCTGTCAAAAACCGTTCGAAGAGAGGTACGTGTACCATTTGACAAAATGCTTCCACACTGAAATAATGCTCAGGGACCCCTAGCTTTGTACAAGGTGATTTGCAGATTTACAGTCCCTCTCACTTGCTGAGCATTAGGGCAGGGAGCCACCCCGCCTGCCGTTGGGTGGATTGGTATCGACTCTGTTCTTCTCGGGTCGCTTCACAACTATCGCCTTCTTTTGCGGGAACACAATATTCTGACGGAGCCATCACCAAATGACCCTACTCAACTGCGACTAAATATATTGGGACATTCTCTAGCTGGATTAGGAGCAGGTATAACTAGGTATACCACTCTCTCATTAGTGGTACAATCTCCCAGACCCTTCTGTGACGGCCTTTCGTCTTTCAGCTCTGTGGTTGCCACTCCAATAGAGACACTTAAAGTCAGACTTCAAATACAATGCGAAGTGCACAAAGCGGATAGACAATTTTCCGGCCCGATTGACTGCATACGAAAGATTCTTAGAAAACAAGGCGTCTTTGGCCTATACAACGGCTTTCTGGGTACTGTTGCCTTCCGATCCAACTTCATGTTCTTTTTTGGGGGCTTTGAGGGGAGTAAATCGTGAGGATTGTATAGCCCGGCCGAATTGACACCTCCTTCAGGTCCTGATGCGCCTCGCCGACCAATATGAGGTACCAGTTGGAACTGCCAACTTTCTTGCGGGTGGCTTTGCTTCGCTCTCCTACTGGGCCTTTGCCATGCCGGCGGACAACGTTAAGAGCCGGGTACAGGGAGCCCCGTTACAAGCCCCCGTGAGCGTGTCAGAAGCTGTCCGTACTATCTACCGGGAAGCAGGATTCAGAGGTTATTATCGTGGCTTCGGGATCTGCATGTTGCGAGCGTGGCCAACAAATGCCGCTGCCACCTTTATGTACGAAGGGCTTATGCGATTACTAGGCGCTGAGAAGGTATGTAAAGATCATATAACCTATCATATATCGTGGCATGCACCCCTGAAATCCTTAACAGACGCGGAAATAGCATCTAGTCGTTACTCGTAGGGGTACCAGTTGCAGATGAGTCTGAAGACGAACCGCCTGCTACGGTTGCGTATGATGGCTTGTTGGGATCGCTGGACGTCTCTCTGATGAGCTCAGCCATCTCAGCCCGCCACTCGTCAGAGTATTCCTCTTGCCATGTCTCAGTATGCTCCCCTATGCTCTCCCAGTCGCCATCATCAAGTCCTTGACCTGGTTTCCAGCTCTTCTTAGAGCCACCGGCACTCCTTCCAGTCCGGAGGCCACGGATGAAGTCATATTCCTTTGCTAAACCTAGACTTGCCTTTAGTATAAAACTGTTAATACACAGATCATTCATCTCACCTCTTGGCTTCTTGGGTTTCTTCACTGCTGCGGCCAGAAGGTCTTCAAGGGGGATATCCCTCGCAACCATTCTCGGCGTCCCTTCTGCATCGACGGGCTGAGGGGAGGTCTCTCCTTCTGTATCCTCTCCCGAACTAGGTGCACCGGCATCCCCATCAAGTTCATCTCGTACACCAGCGGCTATAACGCCTTCCTTGACCGCGAAATGGCCTTTGTTGGGGTTGGCTGTGCGCTCCACCTCTGCGGGTTTCATAAAGAGGCCCTGTCTCGCTTTCTTGTGGCTGCGGTCGGAGACCAGTGCGCCTTTGGGTTGACTCTTCGCGCTGAACCTTTTAGCGCGATCTCCGGGCTTGTGTGCACGGTCCCGTGCGTGATGGGCGCTCCTGTCCTCCTTGAGGTTGAGCGGTTCAGTTACTATTTCCGCATCGGCCATGGCAGAGAGGTGAAGGCGGCGAAAACCCTCGAAACGGGGACTGGGTAAGCGCCAGACTATGAAGGCCGAAGTACACAAGTGACTCGGTTCCGCGATGACTTTGACCATTCACGTCATAGATAAACACAAATGCTTATCAAAAAATGCAGCTACTACGTCCACTGCTCGTCCCAGCCACCCGGTGTGGCAGGAAGCTCGTCCCCAAAGTTATCCTCCTCCCAGTTGCGGGCCGGTCTATTGAGATTTAGATTGAAGGGACGCCTGCGAGGTATTCTTTCCACATCCTCGCCCGCCACGGCGTCTTTCGGTTCCGGTGGTGGCTCCCGTACTGCTTCCTCGTTGGTGGCTTCAGCCGCGTTGTTAAGCGGCTGAACCTGCGGTTTCTCTTCCTCTCTATCATCATCTGGGACCTCTAGAATCGCATTTTCGGCTCTCAGAAGTATGTATTGGGCCGCAGACTTGTTGAACTTGTACACCGAGTGCAAGGCTCTAACATTCACGAGTGAGGACACGGTAAACCATTTACCAATTCGACTTACTTGACTACCCCGATGACAACAAAGCCGATCATTAGTATTGTAACGCCGTCTAAACCACCCTGATTCCGATTATTCCGCCGGTTGCCAAAGAAATGAATGCGGAAGACTTGCAACGGCGCGAGGAGGGAAAGAGACAACATCAGACTGATGAAAGATATGATCCCTACCAGTGAGAACCCCAATAGGAACCGTCGCGCCAATCGCACAAGCAGGCTAGGTCCGTCACTTGAAGGAGAATAGGCGGCCCGCGGATCGGATCTCTTCCTCTTCCTATGCAACTGCTTGGCGCCCTTGTGGTTTTTATTGTGCGTACGCACGGTTGACTTGAAGCCTCCATTCGCTCGTGTGCCATACGAGGAATCTTCACGAACTACTTGAGGTAGGGCGTGAGGGTCTTCCTGCACGACTTCGACATCCTCTATTTGTCGTGCAAGATCTGCAAACGCACGGACACTTGTCCGTATGATATCGCTTGCAGCTCCAAAGGTTCCGTAAGAAACCGACCAGCTGTAGATTGATTCAGGCTCAAAAGCTGGGGTTTCTGGTGCCAGTGTGGGGTCGCTTAGCTCCGGAAGGAAGAATGTGACGATGAATGAGCTGGAAAATACGAGAAGAAAGAATAATAATAGTGTAGCCGGTCCCAACACGACTAGCGAGGTGTCAGAAGAGGGTTTGACACAGACGAAACACAGAATACACCCACATGGGGAAGTAGATACACCGAGTACCTTGGTGCGTCTCCAGGCATACTTATAGTTACATTGCGGACAACTCCAGAAGGATTTGGTGTTCGCTGAGGTCGTTCGCCAAGTATTCAGGCATTGTACGTGCACATACTACGTGTATTACAATCGGTGGCTTTCGCATGAGCGACCATTGAGTGCCACGTTGGATCTGAGCGTACCTTGATGCTACCTTTGCACAAGCAGGGCTTAATGAGTCTTCCCAGCTCCTCATCCGAACCACCGAGACATATTCTGCATTGCCGCGTATCAGTGTGCTGGGCAGTAGCTGTTGCTGCCTGAATCATTCTCGTGATGGGAGCGGGGCAGTTCAAGAATCCTGTGCCTGGCCCATTGCAGCACTTCACAGCGAAATCCATCGCGTTCTGTCCGTTCCACCACGAGAGCATAGTATGTGCATAAGAATGTCGTGACTACAAGTGGTGCTCAGTCAGACAACCGCGAGACCGTAAACACCCCAATGACTACCACAGCAAGCACACCCAGGCTGGCAGGCAAGATCAAGTCCCTAGGAATGCCAAAGATTTCATCACCACGAGCGAGGTGTGCGGCCCTTTCTTTTGTAGCCTCTGCAGCGACGGCTGCTTCCGCTCTTTCCTTCTCTCTTAGCGTGGCAGCTTCCTCGGCCGCCTTCTTCTCATCGAGACCCCAGCCCTTGCCTCCGTGCAGTACAAGCACGACTCTATCCGATTTTGCTGCTTGAGCTACACTGACCGCGTCTGCGACACCGCCATCTGCATCAAGGGCAACAAGATCACCATCCTGATCCGTGTAAAGCATGGAGAAGTCGTAGGGGTCGAGCGGTATAGATCCTTCGGGCAAATTTGCATTCGTGAAGTACGGGTCAATGGTAAGCTTGCCAGCGACGATTTCTCGCAGGTGTTCGTAGTCATCAGTCCTAGACTGGAAGCGGTGGACTCGGCCGGACGGCGAAGAGAATTTGAAGACGTAAGTCCCGTCATCAACAGGAGGAGGGGCGTCACCCTTTGACAAGGAAGATATGCCGCCGCTGGGAATTGGTAGTCCATCTCGCCCAGCAAGCTCGGAAATGTCGTCGTTGAAGACGGAAGCAGAGTCATTGGGGTGAACATCAACGTCCTTGCCGCCGTGCAAATGTGAGGCAGGGCTCTGTAAAGCGGCACGAGGGTCGTGGGAGCCAGAGAGGACCGAATCATTGTCATCATTGCCGAAAGAATCAAAAAAGCGCCCCCACATCGGACCACCCTCCTGTTCCTGGTTTTCAGTGCTAAGGGAATTCATCTGCGGAACTAAGTCAGGTAATATTCGGTATAGGTGGATGGGACTAACTTGTTCCAGTGTCGCATAAGTTAGTTTCAAGACATCGACGATGGCTACCAAGCGACCGTCCACTTCGACAACGGGCAGATTAAGATAATGGCCATCTATGGTGAGAGTTAGCAATTGTAAAGATCCTTAAGAAGGGCAAACGCACTGTACATCTTCTTTAACGCATCTTGGATATTCATGGTGGGAGGAGCAACGTCTGGGTGAGGTGTCATGACCCGAACGACACTGCACCGGCTAGGATCCAAGCCAGCAGCAATGACTCGGAGGACAACGTCCTTGCTGGTGAAGATGCCTGCGATTCTAGCTGGAGGCCCATTCGCCTGTCCGGCTGTATTCGCGCCGCCTTCCATGACACACACAGCGGTGGTACGATTCTCCTTCATGAGCCTGGCGGCATCTCGGACTGTTGTTCGAGGACCAACAGTCGCAGGTTGTCGGCCATCCATAACAGTAGTTAAGTCGGGGAGGGCAGTTCTGTCGCGCAAGCTCTCTACAAATGCCAACATAGCGGCAGCCTGAGGGTTAGCAGCAACGCCACCACCAAGTTCGCTTTGAACACTCTCCAGAGCAGAGTAGAGCTTGGCAGAAGCGGAGGAGCCGCGCTCCACCTTGTCCAAGGCTTCGTGAAAGACCTTTGTGATGTCAAGCAGGCCCACAACGTTTCCCTCTTCATTGCAGACAGGCTGGTGGATACGTGAGTACTAATAAACGGAGAGTTCGTGGTTTGGCTCACCAGGTGACGGAATCCACGTTGGACCATAAGCTGAAGGGCCTCAGTTGCGCTTGTTGTATCGCGTGTAACCATCGGACTACGCGTCATAATAGAACTGACAGGTGTAGTACGAGGGTCCAAGCCCTCAGCAGTGACCTGTGAACCAGTTCGTCATGAGCCCGGCGGAAAACCAATGAAATTGCTCACCCTGAAAGCGAGGTCTTTTGCTGTGAAAATGCCACTCAAACCTTCCTCGTCATCGACTACCAAGACACAATCTGTTCGCTTAGCTGCGCAGAGTTGGCTCGCGTCTGCAACCGTCATGCTCTCGGGGACCGTCAACGCAGGGCTTGGCTTGAGCGCGGCAACGGTTCCCTTTGCACCAGTCATCTTGGATAATTTTTTGTTTCGTAGATTATTCGACGCGGTCGTAGAAATAGTTCGCTTGCGTGCGAGCTCCGACTCGATCTTCTTGCGGATAGCCTGATTGAACATGTGAACACTAAACTACAGAAACATGGCAAGACAGCCTAGACGCACTTCGTCTTTCTTGCTCGCCTTTCTGCGAGTGTCCATAGCTGAACCCGAGAGGGTCGACATGTTGTGGAAAGTCCGGGAGTTGGAAGAGGGAGTCGGAGAGACTGCTCGTTCGGAGTGAGCAGAAGGTGTATGTGAGTGAGTAGGAACAGGGATCCGGGACATGCAAGTCGGTTAGCAAGCCACCACCAAAAGAGGTCGGCGACAACCTTTAAATGTCAATTTGCAGAAAGTTTTCGTCACTCAAGGTTTGAAATCAATCAAAATGAACTGAGAACTGTTTCCTCAGCCAAATCTGCGGCAACAAACATGTGTATTTCAATGACAATACCCTTCTGTAGACCCAATCGCCCAGAGAGAACATCGAACGCGACAAAACCCCAATACGATGCATAGATATCTAAACACCCCAACAAAGGAGACAGCAAGTCCTTGCTGCGCTATGGCGCGCAAACATCAACGTCAGGCAACATTTTGGCAACATTTTGGGACGAATGGTTTACGCAATGATGATGGGCTCCCACGGGTATGCCGTGATGACGCTCCAAAGGACAAGGACGAAACCGAGGACACTGATTGCAACGGGTTCAGCAACCCAAACACCTTCCGCGTTAGCGATCGCGCCAACAGAAAATGGGAATATGGCTGAGAGAGATGAGTAACCTTATTCAGAACAAGATCATGGACATACCAGCCCCTATGGATCCAGCAGAGGAGCTGTACACGCGATGAGCATCAGGTCCGACGCCTGAACAGAATAGTCATCTCACCAGATTGCCATAGCGGTGAGATGCGTTTCTGGAGGGAGCATGCTTGTCCCGATGTCCAGGATGACCGGGAACGATGGTCCCACTACGAAGCCCAGCAGGCTTGCGAAAACTGCATTGACAACAAAGTTGTTGACTTGCCAGATGACAATATGGAATATGATACCGAAGACTAGAAGTAATTGATGAGTGTGCAGCACTGGGTGAGTAACGTGGTATTGTACCCCTGGCAACAAATCAGTTGAAATGGAAGCATGAGATGAGGGTGCGCACAGTATGACGTGTATGTAAAGCGCTTTGACCTTTAAGGGAAACCTATTCCGTTCATTACTATTGTCCTCTTCTACGGCAAGAAACGTGCAAACCACGGTGAGATTGAGCCGATCAAGACGCGCCCAGCAGCCAGGCCACCCCAGAAACCACTCGCAACGTATGCCACCGTGTTAATATTTGCATTCTTATCATAGCATAGTCAGTCAATGGTTCCATGTAACAACCGCATCTATCTCACCCTCTGGTCGAGCAGATACGATACAATAAAACCGCCTGCGATTGTCTCCCTGAGGTTGAACGTCAGGTCAAAAAATAGCCTAGGCGTGCCACCTACGCTCCGTTATAGATGCCAAGCACGATGGCGATAAACCATAGCCATGTAATCCTTAGGGTTTTGCGCACCACTGAAAATAGAGGTCAGCACCGCTCCTGTTGGATAGCAACACCTACCATTTGATGGGGATTTCGCTGTTTGGCCTTGAGCAGAATCGCCGATTCTTTGTGCCTCGGACGTTGTTGAGGGCAGGCCGGAGAAAGCACTCGAGAGAGCCCTATCCCGCTCAAACTCCTTCTGGGTGGGGTGGAACGCCCAAACCGCAAAAGCGACGTTGAAAATGGCCATAACAACAGATACATAGAAGAAGTGCTGCCATCGCATGTGATAACTTTCAAGGATCTGGAAAAGAAGTGGACTAAAGAAAGCCCCAAGTCCTATTTTGTATCGTCAGAGTAACTTAGGTCCATCATGACACGCTCACCATAGACACCGTGGAGAACCGGTAGTCCAGGGACCCGTGTGTTCGAGTACCAGAAAGCATTACTGTGGGTTGCTCAGCGGGAGTGTTGATCAAGGGTCCGGCACATACATTTCGGCTGGACGGGAGG
>Ga0307513_10006402_pt1 | contig 15387 bp, 29 predicted proteins | sample 15_EM_MG_FD_202174 | JGI IMG/M metagenome (GOLD analysis project Ga0307513, IMG submission 202174) | Populus trichocarpa ectomycorrhiza microbial communities from riparian zone in the Pacific Northwest, United States - 15_EM | ecosystem: Host-associated > Plants > Roots > Unclassified | place... | reverse complement strand
CGTGGACCCTACATCTGCTATACAAAGGATAACTTTCCAGGCCGCACTCTCGCCAACCCAACCATCACCAACCAAATTTAAACCACTCCTATCACCCCCACCCCACCGACAACCTACTCGCAAGCCCCGAACCTGTTCATGTGAGACTTTAGCGCCCACGGTCTCCGCCCGCTGCGAATCCCAAGTTCCTCTTGACCCCGGTCAACGCCATCGCCGGTAAGGTATAAAGCCCTCATGCCTCACTCCCCCATTCCCACTCGACCGCGCACGGGCATAAGTCCCTCTGGTATGGAAAGAAACCCCTTCCATCCCATTGCGCACCCCCGCCACTTTACCTCTACCACTCCCCTCCGCCAAAATATTTTCCCTCAACCTCACCAACTCACCCCTCCTCTCCGGCCCAACCAACCGCCACTGGCTAGGCATCGTCCCTCTACCCCTCTCCGCCCTCGGTCCCACCGGAACCCTCGCCGCCGGTCCCAACGGAACCAAGGGCACCGCCACTCTCACCTCCTCTTCCTCCTCCCCACTCGAGTCATCCACCCTCCTCCTCTTACCCTCCGACACCGGCACACCGATAGCCGAAGGTCCACCATCTTCGTCCACCTCCAGCGCCACTCTCGACTCAGCCCCACCTGGCTTCGCCTCAGACGCCACCTCCATAGCCACATCAACCGTCTCCTCGGGCTCAGCCACAACTAGTGGCTCAGGCTCCTGTACCCTTTCAGGCGAAGCCACCTCAGAAACAACCGCCACCTCCTCTTTTTTCAACCTTTCCACCTCTTTCTGCAGTCCATGATTCCTCTTCGATAAGACGGAACATGGTGTCGCAACTTAGAGATATCCTTCTCCAAGTCCAAAATCTTTTGTAAGGCTGCCGAAGCAGTCAAACCCGCCTTTGCAACCTTGGTCGCGGAAAACGTTGTAGAACCTCGCTTAACCATCTTTACCGATACCGGGCAGTTGACGGGTGATGGAGGTTAAATAAAAGTGATGAAAAGAGATAAAATAATCTCTTAAAGACAAATTAAACCGAGGGGGAAAATCCGCTGGGAATAAAGACTTGAAGCCGTCGTGAAGAGGGGTCCAAGGAAGGCGATTGGTCAAAAACCGAAATGTGATTGATCACACGGAGGTGCAATTTCAATGACTGTGGTTGTAACTGACGTGGTGCTTGTTCGGTTCATTCATGCCAGGCACTTGTACAATACCCATGTCCACGAACATTGCAGGCTAAATCAAATCCAAAACCACCGAACACGAAACAGGACAAACTAGATTCAATGCCCAAAGCTCTCCTCCAATCCCTCCCCTCTCAACCTCTGACGACCTGGTGTAAATCTTTGCATTCTCTACAGTCACACACCCATCTTCTCAAAATCACTTTTTGTCACTCTATCCCTACATATTCCGATACTCGCCAGATATTATCGGGCTGTTTTCCAGAAATCATCCCTCGGAGAACTACCAATTCCGTGTCGGAGGGTTTTGTTTCCGACACTTTAAAAACCATCGGGCCGGCCCCAGCCATGGAAAACCCTGCCTGCTCTAAAGTGCCCTTGCATCTCGGGAAACGATTTGCTTGCATCCGAACCCCACCACCCCACTACTTTAGTCATTGGGGGTTATTGTCCCCCATCCTGTTCAAGTATCATATCATATCACGTTTCGCTAAACCCGTCAATCACCCTCATTCCACAAGGGGCTCCTTGATCGTGGAATCCTGAGGTTATCTGCTATCATGGATCACCCGGAATTCGATAGGTCATTTTCTTATGGGATAGCTGACACGACTGCTCGCGCATCTTCAGATGGAAAAACATCAACCCCAGCCCTCACCTCCATAGAATGAAATTTCTCGACCTTCCCCCTTGGGCGCACGTGTCTACTAAGATGGCTACGGACCGAGACTTCGAGCTTAGCCATAAATAATCACTCGTCCTCTGAGTGAGTCCAACCCAAAGATCTTGTGCATGGTACTCACGCCTCTTGGACATTTAATTCATCTCTGTGGACAAAGCTCGAAATATTGGACTACCGTGCCGCAGAATTTACACTTATCTTTAGGCTCGTAGAGAAAAAGCGAGGCTCTGGTCTTGGTTATACTGCGTTACTCCCGGTAGGTTGTGCTCGCAGGCACGTGTAAATCAAGCACAGTGGTCGAGTCGCCGTATGCTATTCAGCACATAACCTACAGGATGAGCACGGATCGAAGCAAGAAAAAAGATGACAGTGGGATGGGGACTAAAAACGGAGTGCTGGCCGTGCGGGGGGGGGAGCAGGAAGAGAAGAGGGATCTCGGGAGGGGCAGAAAAGGGTGCACGTATCATATTATCATAGGATCTTGCGCTTATCAAACCCTCGACAAAGGGCTTCCAGCACCCGGAGCCCCACGATACGGTACGGTTACTCGGCCGCAAGGCATTTCTCAGGTCCGGGTAACTCACCCTGGGGTAATATTAATTGAACAAGGTTACTAATGACGACCTCGAAAAAGCGCCGATGGTTCCGTTTGCGGGAAATTTTTAACCGTCCAATCTGGGCTCGGATCGGTGCACGCGACTCTCTAGTAAGAATGGACCAATAAGAGGACAGAACGGAGCACGCGGTCTCTTCTCACACCAAGGGTCGCTGACGAGAAAGTTGACGCCAGCCTATCAATTTCCCCACGGGCACGCGACACAACCCCCCCTTTCGAATCCAACGACGAAAAAAAAAGTACCTTCCTGTCGGGAATAGTAGGCAACTTTCATTATGTGCTGGTGTGATATTCGGGTGCGTCTTGCTACGAGGGTGGAGGAGGAGAAAGGAATGGCGGAAGGCGGAAGGCGGAGGGTGATTAAGATGCTGATGATAGATGTGCGGGCGGGGGAAGACTGTGTCCCTTCCCACACAGCTCTCCCTCCATCCTTTCCCCTCCACTTTGCCTGTTATAACAGCGGTACGGCAGTGCTTATGCTAGCGCCCTCCGATATTCGATCTTGGTGAAGCCTTTCGCATAAACTTTTGCCGTGCATTTCTACCCACCAGTGGCATTGAGCTCGTGCCTCTTGTGCTCATCGTCCTGCACGCTTGAAACAAAAAGTTTGTGCGTAGGAGAGCAGAAAGATTCCCTCATTGCCATATAACCCTCCAGCCCTTTCCATCCCAAATAGTATTCTCTCGTACATCACCCCTCGCACTTTTTCAAACTCCCCTGTTGTTTCCCTTTGAGATCCTCAATCGACTTCCCTTCAAATATTGTTACGTCAAAGGCTCCCTCACACCGACCTGGGAGTACGATATCAAAATGCCACGAATAATACTGCCCCCGACTCCGCAGCCATCTACGGATATAGCTGCAAAATCTGCCCCGCCGCTTTCTGGGCTCGAGCTGTCCTTTGCGTTGCCTCCGCCTGCCCTAGAGGCCATAGTTCCCTCCAATCTAAAGGTGGCTTCAACTTGCTATTTCGATTCGTCTGCTCCGACATCCTCATTGTCTTCGTCTACTTCGAGTAGTTATCAGCCATTATCGCCAACGTCGCCCGGAATAGCAGAGAGAGGCAATACTCCTGCCGATGCCCCAAAGAAACGCCGTCGTTCCTCAGTCCCTGAGAAGCCAAAATCACAACCGCGAGCGCAGAAACGGAAGACTGAAAAAATTACCCTGCCCCCGCCTCCATCTAGGCGCCCAAAAATTATTCAGATGCAGCCACAGCAGTCCCCTTCATCTAGCGCAAGCAGTGCCGACGGTCCGAGCCAGTCCACTCCCCCAGAGCCGAACAAGTCAAGGAAGGCGGCAGCCAAGGCAGATAAGCCAGGTGATGATGAAAAGCCGACTACGGCTGTCGGAAGGAAAATTGCGAGGAAGACGGCACATAGCTTGATTGAACGGAGAAGAAGGTTTAAAATGAATGAGGAATTTGGAGTGTTAAAGGGAATGATACCTGCATGCAAAGGCGTGGAAATGCATAAACTTGCAATTCTTCAGGTAATTTTCACCAAAATTCCTACTACAAATACGAAATGTACCAAACTCATCATATTCTTAGGCGAGTATCGAATATTTGAGATATCTCGAAAAATGTGTCGAAGATCTCAAAGCATCCAATGCTGCCTCCTCGTCTAGTGATGGCGAGGCGCATGCTCTAATGCTCCCTCCTCCGCCACGAAATCACGAAGAGAGAGATTCTGAGGACGATTCTGAGGAGGAAGAAGAAGTTGAAGAAGAAGTGAAACAAAATGAAACAGTCCAGTCAATTGCTCCCTGCAGCCTCACACCTTCTATGCTCGTCTCTCCCTGTCTTTATCCCCCTCGCGGGCCTGCATCACGCCAGGTCTCCCAATCACCGATGGTGCATCCGCAACGTCACCAACACGACTCAGTAGATACCGAGGCGACACACGCGCTCTTGCTGCTGGCTGATGGAAGGATGGGCAGCAACGACGAACCCAGAGGCAGCCCTGACCGCGCCAGCAGTAGTAGCAGTAGCGGCAGCAGTCGGGGAATGAGCGTTAAAGACTTGCTGAGTCCTTGAACCTGGAGGGGCGAGGGAAATGGTCGGAGTTTTTGGTTTTTTTTTTGGTTTTTTTAATTCCCCATATGGTTTGCTGCATTGTTTGGGTGTACTGTTCTCATTCTGTGGTAATACGACATTTTTATTAGCTGATTGTTATTTTCCCCCCTTCCAAAATGAGCAATAGGGACATATCCGAGCAGGTTGGCTGTTGGCTCCTGTGATTAGACGGGGCTGGCCCCTAGCCCTTCAGTTTGGTGCTCACATGTCATTTATCATGCAAGAATTTAGATAGACACAACTTCTATTATAGAGGCATCATGGCATTTCAATTGCAATCAAGTGTTTCTCCCAAAGCTAGCCTATGGAAAGACCCCCCTGATCATCGCCAACTTGCTACAGTTCTACGTATTCGTAAAGAGGACGCAAGCTGAACTTTGAGCCCGGAATTCGTGCGATTAGGGTCACGAATGATCACTCGTCAAAGACTGGCAGCGAGGCCACAACCCATCTTCAGCCTTGTTCTTCACAGCAAGACCCTGTGGCCCAAGTCAGATATTCGTCACCAGAGCCCCCCACCCTCCTATCATACCTCCTATCATACCTCCTAACAGAACTCCATCCATGATGAAGCACTTTCCCTCATAAGGCTGCGCGCGAAAAAAGAGTAACAACGGTAACGGTAGCAACCCAAACATTCGCCTGGTGCTCCATCTAATTATCGTACTCGTGCTCGAGCACACTAAGTTACGAGCCAGCATAATCCCACCAGATCGGCTTTTACTACGATATATCGGGCGGTAACTGAACACATGAATAGGGGAACGTCCCCTCCCATCTGTTTTCAAAAAATAAAAAAAAACATCACCCCGACCTTATCCTTCTTCGATCAACGGAACGTTTCCTTTGTTTCTTCTTCCCCATCCCGCCCGTAGGAACACGTTGCCTATTGGAATTTGGGTGGTTGTAGATGGAAGGGAAAGGGAATCCCTGGTATAGTACCGTACTTGTATAGACCCTTCTCGACCGTGGTCCGCAGCCTTTCTCCATACATGCGTACAGCGCCATCCCTCTAAACCCACCGCTGTCGTCGCGGTTCTGGCAGCTTGGGTGTGCGAAATGAAGTGCAGTCAGTTCGTCCGCTTGCTGCGCTGTACAGTACAATACAGTACAGTACAGCGCAGTGCAGTGGGCTGCATACATACCCGTGCCAAACCATACCATAGCATACCCTCCTGCCTCCAGGACCATCTCGCGACCTACACACATACAGTAACACCCACATACATACATACGTATCGATCAGGCTGTAATTTTGGCAATCATACATACGGTCACCATACCGCACAATTAGCATTAATCATGGCCCTTCCTTTTTCTTTTTTTCTTCTTTTTTTTCTTTTTTTATTACCGTTACCGCACCTGCCTCGAACTCGCGATAGATACTACTACTATCGGGGGCGGGCAGGCATACCACACATACAAGCGCACGAGTGAGGAGGACGGTAGGTAGGCGAGACACGCACGCAAGAGTATTGCCGCCTGTCGGTCCGACCGACATCGCACACTCAGGTCCAGTCGAGTCGAGTCGAGCTAGGCCGAAATCGTCGTCGACATCTCAAACTACTCACACTCGCTGGCTTGCTGACTAGGAACGTGCACCATCAGAACCGGAATCGGGATTGGATCGGACTGGACTAGAAAGTTGTTATGCTGAACGGCGGAAGACTCAGAGTGCCCGCGGGGCCTGGGCCGTCGGGTGCTGGGGGTAGCGGTGGTAGAAGCGGAGGGAGGAGAGCCCCGATTTGGGATCCGCTGCCCCAAATGCTTAGTTCTGATGGGCCGGAGGTTGAGCTTTTGAGTATTAGGATCGGGTACGGGGAGCCGTGGGGGGGAGGGAGGTTGAAGTTGAGGTATCATACTGAGTGAGTTGTTGGTTCCTTTCTTTGTCTTTTGGCTAGGGAGCGAGGGGGGGGGGAGGGTTTAAGGTGTAAGAGTCTGAGTTTTTTTTTCTTCCCCCTCTGCTTGCCACAGATGGAAAGTGGGTGTCTCGGATCAGGCTATGGGATGAGCAGTTTTATGTTTTATGTTTCGTCTTTTATGTTTTATTTTTCCTTTTTCCTTTGCTCCCCATTCCCCTAGTCTCCGTGAGGTCTGGTTGGTAGAGGTGGTGGTTGGCGGAGCCTTGGATGACTCAAGTATTCATTTCTCATTTGTAGGGCGGAATGTGTTTCTTTCGAAGGTCCCATGAAATTAGGCATGCTAGTGCCGCTGGAAGAACTCCTGCTAAAGGATAACCAAGACGGAAGCATATCAGTTTTCTTTCGAACGCAGTTTAGGCGGAAGGTGTGTGCGTCCTTTGTCACTATTGGGCCGTTCATGTTAAGTAGTCTACAATCAGGAGAGGAAAAAAGATCTAACTTGATATTCTGTGTGCCTTTAGTATTACACTTGGGACGAAGGCCCGCGACATCCAGAGCATATTCATGCCTTTAAACAGGAACTTAACCAGGAATTGCATATGTGGTGCCTGGTAGCGGGATACGATGCAGTCGCTCGGGCGGCGCACTTTGTTAGAAAGGTAGAACACCTTACCCTAACCCTCATCCTCCACCACCCCCGCCTCCCCCCTCATAGAGAGGATCCAACTTAATCATTTTCGGCAAACAGATAAAACAAGGTCGCCAAGGAATCTCCGCCCTCCCCCAACGTGCCTCGGACTTCCCCGCATACGAATCCACACACCGCCCCCGAGCCCCTGCCTCCTCTCACCACCCCCCATCCATACCTGAACAACCAACGGTGCACTTCGAAGAACCTCTAGAGCCGGACATGTCCCCGCCAAGATACCGCAATCCGGGTCCGTACTTCCCGGACAGAGACCCGGACGCACAGCCCCCCCTTCCCCGCCGCAGTTCACACCCGCGGTTCCCACGTGCTCCCCCGCCTGCACCAAATCCACCACCGTTGGGATCACATAGGCCTGGTCCATTGCGGGGAGGGGGGGAAGATAGGGGCTATGACTACGACTCTGATATCCCCGCTCCTGCACCTCCACCGGCCCCCGCACCCCCACCTGCAGCCCCACTGTCACAGCAGGTTCCGCAGCGGTATGCCTCTCCGGTGCCAACAATGACAAGACAAATATTTGCAATGGTCTACAGACGCTCACCAGCGGACGCGGGAGTCGAAATTCGACCGGCGAGTATTAGCTCTAGCTTTGAGGGATTGCAGAGACAAGCGCGGTCGCACTGGAACCTGTTGGAGCTGAGGCTTTTCGGGAGAGTGGATGGCTTGAAGATGAACCTTAATTCCCAGAGCGATTTGGAGGCGTATGTGAAGTTATGTGAGGGCACAATTAGACTGATTGTCGAAGTTGAATAGTGGGGTGATTAATAGAGCTCGGAGATGAAGGGCTGAGGCGGCAATGCAATTGTTTAACAGTAATTGTTGGACCGTGCTGGAGTGACTACATATAGCGGTAGTGTGCACGATAGGAGCAAGAGTAATTAATGTGTTGTCATGAGATATCACTCGGTGGACAATGAACATTTGACCTTTGTCGAGCGAGCAAGGACAATTCCGAGCTCACGATGTAACTTGGGACGATTTCATTTTATCTCCTCGTCTCTTCTCCCTTTCAAGATCTTCCATGATAACGGGGCAACCTCCCCACTTTCCCACCACCACCACAGCAGCACAACACAATCAACCCCCCCACCAACAGACAGACAAAACCTCCCCAGAGAACAAAATGCGCCCCCAAAAAAAACCCCTACCCGGCACCCCCCGAAATCCGGGATGCCTTCGCCCTCCTCTCGCAACAGAACACCTTCAAGACCTTCGATGAGCACGTCTCGGAAACGGTAGACTGGACAGCAATGGGCATCGATCACCCTCTAGCAGGACACTGACATACGCGCGAGGAATTCCTGCGCAGCGCTTGCGAGAAACCGCGCCCCATACCCGACGAGGGCGGGCTCGTGCTTGACATCGTCGACGTACACGGGGGCGGAGTCGATGAGTGGGCAGTTGTGGAGTTGAAGGGGAGGGGACTATGTCGGAATGGTGAGTTGATTGATCGACCGACCGAACATATGTGCCGTAGGGGGAAGGAGGAAAGGGTGGGAGTGGGGGCTAACTGCAGGGGATGGATGCCATACAGGGATGGATTTTCCGAATACCTATGCCCGGATTGTTAAGTTTGGGGAGGATAGGAGGATTGTTAAAGTTATAGCGTATTTAGATGCCGGGTTGGCTGCGAGGGCTTTTGCGGCGAATTCCTAGGTGCCTCTTCAAAGTTTGGATTCTGACCCGTTTATGTCTGTAGTGTCGTTGCGTTTTTTGACTTTTTCTTTTCTTTTCCTTTCCCTCTCCCTCTATAGCGTGATAATACCGTATACCATACCTAATTCACTGCGCCTTTCTTCCGTGCTTACTTTGGATGGGGAGCTCACAGTCACCGTCCTAGACGCTTAATCTCTCATCCAGATATTTACTAAGTTAAAGTGTGTTATGCGAATATATTGATACGCATATACATGCATACCCTTCCAGAGGGGTTCATTCGTTTGTTTTCTCGCAATATGGGGCATACTGTACCAGTGCCGTACCGTAGACACGGACCGCACCACCACATAAACCGCCATACCCAAAGTCCAATTCTTCCCTAAACTACTACCACCGCATTCACGGATGTCGTTGCGCCTAACGCAGCACAGAGACACCGCCTACTCGAGCACACTGAAAGCCCCAAAAGATAGCCTCCAATCCAACTGGGCCTGGACTTACTACCACCTCGATGCTCTAACCACTCCAGTATCCCCTCCCGATGGATGCCTCGTCTACACAAAGCCTAGGAACCGGTGTGCAAGCGAAGAAATTTATAAATACTTCCCCCCACTACCGTTTCGAGCTCCCTCCTGCGTCTCGCGTTAGGTGTAATATCCTGAAGCTAAAAGAAAGAGAAGAAGAAAAATCGTAGGAGGTGTATTTCGCCTTATGCTGTATTGTGATAGCCCGGGGGGGGGGGCCTTTGGTTGTGGGCCGAATTGGGTTGACGTAAGCTAATCCCCCCTCTGGGAGTGTGCGGGGTTGTCTGATAGGTCGTTCTACTAAAGCAATAGTACGGTTATCACAATCAAGGATCGAAATAGGGTTGGTGTCCCCTATCCGGTGTTGAAATATGAGTGACCATTCGTGAACATGTGGAATGATGAAACTAGACTACTACCTACTAATAGTTGGTTCCGGTTGGGGAGACCGGGTTATATGGGAAACTCCGTAATTAGGAAGATAGCAAAGGATAATTTTCCGGTCCGGCTTCTAAAGTATAGAGTTGGGTATGATAGCAATGCAGGGCCCGCAGCCTGAAGTATATTTTTTTTCTTTCTCTAAAAGCTTCCGGAGATGCACCGGGATCCATCCCATAGTAGCTTCACACAATCGGTAAGTACAAGCTATCTTCCGTTATGAGCTCTATGGAGTAAGTTATAGTGCTACCATAATCCCGATAACCAAATATGCCCCCACCCTCTCCAAGCCCCCAAAACCATCATTGACACCCCCCTTCCCACCCATCGCGAGTATCGCCTCCGCCCCTATCACTCATCGCCACCTCCCCGACAAGCGAGCCACTCGCACAACTCACCAATCAGCTCAAAAATTCACTTAACAGGCTTATCAAACTTATCGTGCAAGATAAACGAGAAAACTGCGCTGCAACCTGTAGTCCACAGGCCTGCCTGTCGGGGTCAGTCGGGCGATCCCTGTTCTCTAAATTTCGCGACGGCATCCATAACGCCGCTAGCTATGGGGTTGTCTTCTTGGACTCTTGCCACCTCTTTGCCTTTTGAGGAGGAGGAGGCGAGACGGCGCTCTTCTTCCTCCATAGCGGCGAATTGGGCCACCGCTGCGGCGATGAAGGCCTCTTCGTCTTCCTCCTCTATTCCGTATTGCACTGGTGCTGGCCTCTTCACGGAGGGGGAGGATGAAGAACCTGCGATGCCGAGCTTGGCAGCCACAGAGCTTCGTCCCATATCCCCCCTGGCTCCCATGGCGGTAGCAGCAGTAGAAATCTTGGACTTTTTTCCCACCCGAAAACTCTCCCCAACAGCGCGTTCCCACCTAGCAACCTTCCTCTCACCCCACCCAGCAATCAAGCCCATCTCTTCCCCCTTGGCATTTATTGCCCCCCTAAGACTTCCAAAGTTCGCCACGAGACTAACCGCATCCACGCGGTTCACACTACGGACTTTGGTAACGCATTCCACCATTCTCGCACCGAATTCCTCCTCTTTTCGCCCCATGATTGTGGTCGGGGCGACTTTTTCCAGGCTCTTGTACGCTTCTAAGTACCGGCCTGCCTCCTGTGCCGACCAGCATAGTACCACGGTGAGGTTATTTATCAGGCTGGTCTTTGTCAATTCTCTCAAGGGGTCCGTGGTCGAGACGGTGTCGATGTCTACTAGCACCAGTAGGATGCGAAGAGGTGTCTGCAGGAGTTTTGGGATTCGAGTGTAGATGTATTCCGGATGTAGGCGGTGGTACTTCAAACTTAAAAAGAGGGCTGGCGTGGCACCAAGGAGGTAGTCACTTGGTATGGAGGCGTATTCCCAGGGGATGTTCTTGATGTGAGTGAGGAGTGGATTGCCTTTCTGTTTGTGTTGTCAAAGAATTAGTTGGTTTGTGTAACGTGGGTTTTTTCTTTTTTTCCTTCTTCTCTTTTTCGGTTTGTTGGAACAGATTGGGGGGAATCATGGTCAGTTGGATGCGGCTAACATACCTGCCGGGTCGACACGAGAATTGACGAGCTTCCCCTAGGAAGTTTCTGCGGGATTGGCTGCTGGATAGGGGTTGAGGCGGCAGCGCCAGCACCAGCTACGGCAGTGGAAGGAGGAGCAGGAGGAAGGCTGAGCGCCACGGAAGAAGTGGAGGTAGAATTGTTTAAAGCCTTCTCAGCGGCATCCAGGGCTGCCGCCATGGTTTCGTCGTCGAGCAAATCGTCGTCCATATTTGTTTCTTTTCTCCCCCCCCTTCCCCCTCTATCGGCTGATTTAGAGAGGAGGCGTCGGATTACGCTACGATATGATAGCTGTCTGTGTGAGTTGTTCAAACACCAGGTCTCTCGATTCTTGCTTTCTTTGTGTTGTGAGAATTCGTTGAAACGGGAGCCTGGTTGGGAAATGGTGTGTGGTCTTGTGTGCAAGGCGCAGGTTTTTCTTCTCTTCTCTTCCTCTCTTGTTTCTGCTTTCGAACCGTGGGTGACTCAACTTGACTTACTGTATCGCATAGTACCGAGTGGAGCATGCTACCGGTACTGCACTTGCATCATAACTCTTTTTTTTTTTTTTTTCCCTCCTTTTCCTTTTTTTCCTTCCTTCCTTCTCCTCCATCGGCCCTACCCGGATGAATAGATGGAACGAGTGAGTGAATGGGTGAATGGGTGAGTGAAGGATACGCTGCTTTATACGTTTGGTTTTGCTTGCACACGGGTTTTGGTATGATAACGTGCATCTTCCCTCTTTTTTCTCACCCTGCCATACCATCATGCCCGCCGCCGGGATGGGTTTGAACCGTAGGGCAAGATCTCGGACGTGTCACCTTGTGAACGCACGCTTTGTTGGTAAAGGAAGGCGTATCCATGCTCAGATTGGGGAATCTCTCTCTCTCTCTCTCTCTTTTTGTTTCCCTTCCTTCCTTCCTTCTTTTGCTCAATGGGTCGGCGGGGTTGTGTTATACCGTCAATGATTTTACATATGGATAAAGGTGGGGAAGTAGTGGTGGATGAACATGAGGAAGAGGGGGGGTTATGATAAGCACGGTAAGCGTAACTGGAGCGTGGGAGCTTAGGGGCAGCAGTAGCAGAAGATAGGTTGGCCATTCAGGCGTTGTGGAGCTGCATTGCACCATTAGTCTAGTCTTTGACCTCAAATGGAAGAAGTGCAAGAGGAGGGAAGAAATATTACCGTAGATGGGCAAGGCACAAACAAGACCGGGGTGGGGCTGAGAGAAATTGTGTGCGGGAGTTGTCAATGTCAGCCATCTCCGCCCGCTGACATACTGGCACTGTACTAGTATTATACAAGTACGAGCACTGACGGAGGCGGCGGGGAGTTTCGTCCAAGTGTTAGAGGAATTAATAGCAGTAATAACCACGGACAACAGAATGCTCAATGGGTTACTCCGTAACCGCCGCCATCACCCTGTTCTCACAATGGCCCTTTGCCACATCGAAGGGCACGCACGCACACGTCCAGGTATAAGGATGAGGTCAAGGGGGTGGATGTGTATAATTATGTATATATTATATATATATACACATATATTATCATATATATTCTACCGGTATTCCTTCTGACAGAGATACTGTGCTGGCTGGTATTTCGGCGTGGATTGCCACTTCTGCTGTTGTTTCTCCTGTTCTTCCCGTTGCCGCCGCTTCCACTACTCGAGTGCTGTCGTGCCGGTATGTGCAATGTGAAGTGAAGTGAAGTGAAGTGAAGTGAAGCGAAATCCGCAGACCAGATTAGCCCACAATTTTCTGCCCGACCTGGCTGCTCGGCCGTGCTGGGGAGTACCGTACCATACTGCCTGCTCCATGCTCATCCACCCCCCGCTCCCACGCAAGCAAGGAATACCCTCTTCTGCGCATCCGAGAGAGCGAGAGGGAACTGGTGCTGGGCTTGACTTACCCTTCCTTCTTCCTTCGCTTGTGCTTTGCCTCCACGGCTCTATCCATCACCCCCATCCATTCACTCACACTCACACTCGCACTCACACACACTCACCCTCACCCTCACCCTCACCCTCACACACCTTCACCACTCCTTCACACGCTCACACACTCATACACCCGCACACCGCACACTCTTTTCTTCGTGTGTAAGCGACCACTCTACCTACCCGCAACCCTTTTAACGACCTACTTTACCACCCTTCATCATCATCATCACCATCCTCCATATTCACCCCTCTCCTCCCTACTTTAATAACAGCTACCCTTCATCCTACTCTTAATCGCTTCCTACTCATCCCTTGTAGGAAAAATCCCGTCTCATTCCTGCTGCTCACCGTCACACGCGACTCCCTTCCGCCGTCTGCTTCAACTTTTCCACTCGTTTCACCAACACACATCCCAGCTCACCCTCCATCCAAGCTTTTATCCATTCCTCTTCGCTGGTCCGTTCACCTGGGCGCGATAAACAACGGATACAGCTGCCTCTTCTAGGCTTTCCTTCCTTCCTTCCTTCCTTCCTTTCTTTCTTTCTCTTCTTTTACTTTCTTTCACGTCTACATTGGAAATTACCATTTTGGTTTCGTCGATTAGGGGAGATATTACGGCTATTTGGATCGGTTACGGGAAGGATTGGTAGTAGGAACTGGGTGGAGTTGATTGCAAAGGGATTGGGGGGGAATAGATTTCAAGGAGGTGTTACCGATATAAAGGGATCGGAATTAGTTCCAGGGAGAGATAGAAGGAGAAAGGGAGAGAGAGAGAGAGAGACGGGAGGATACTTTTTCTGTGGGGAGCTGAGAGGGGAAAAAGTTTTTTTCTTTCCTTCTCGTTGCGGAAAAGTGGGGACCATTTTTCGCTTCCGTTGTGAGGAGCCTCAGGCAAGAAGTTTAAAATTTCGGACGGTCGACTTACTCACTCACCCACTCACTCACTCACATACGCCATCGTTTCTGCGCTTGCAAAGGGGAAGGGATATATCAAGTAGAAATAGAAAGGGAAAAAGGAGGATAAATCACCAATCTTGTGAGTTTATTCGCTTTTTTCCTTTTAACAATCTTTTTTGTTCATCTATTCGTTGTTTATTTGTTAGTTTTTTTTCTTTTTTTCTTTTTTCCCCCTTCTCTGCTTGGGTTACCTGGGGTTTCGGAGCGGTGGGCGAGAACTCAAAGGGTGAGAGGAAGAAGAGGAAGAAGGGAAAAGGGCTCAACATCATCGCCCATCGAGCAAAACATCGCCTGGCAACGATCCACGATCGACAAACCCACCACTTCTCCCTTCCTCTCTCCACCGCTCCTGTTCTTGTTCTCCCCTTTCCATCTTGGGCATAACCCACCACGCATATACCCATCCACCCACCCACCCATTACTATTCAACTAACCATGCTTAAAGGTCTGGTTCAATAGAAATCTCCGATCATTCACCTCCGCCACTCAACCACCTATCACAGCAATAAAGACTTTTCCACGACAACCACCCCTGACATTCTCCTTTGGTTTAGTTCTTTGCCCAAATTTCCAGATCTGAAACATCTTCGTTGTTCTCGACGTTGAAAGTCTTGACTTTCACCGTCCCCCTCACCCGCCAAAATCAGTTCAACACCTTCTCACACTCCTCCCCCAACGCCATCGTCGCGTATGACAACCCTCTACTCTCATCAACACCACCACCCACCCACGCCAGCTCTGGATCAACCCACTCCTCAATCTCCCCCTTTCTACATGTCCTCCAACCATGCACCCTCCAATAATTATTCCTCCGGCAAATACAGCCATCATCATCACTCTACAACTCTCTCGCCGCTTAGTTCTTCGATGACCTCATCGTTCTCCGGGAGCTCACGCTCCCTTCATCCAACCAATACCATACCGACTCCTGCTAGCTCCGCCGCGAACACTGTTCCTGCGACTTTTGAGGATAACGAGGTTGACATGATGGATGAGGGAAGCGACACCGGATCAAACAAGAGGCGCCGAATTAGTAGCAGCTCTTACGATCGCACTTCACAGACAATGCCCCCCGCTCTGCGACACCGAAAGAACTTACCAGACGGCATCTCCCCCCCAATACCCACTGAGCAGGAACTACTTTCCCAGCCGGATGTTTCGCCTTACTATCTAGTTTGCTCAAATCGTTTGTTCCCCTTCCCCCTCCTC
>Ga0307513_10006401_pt1 | contig 15388 bp, 13 predicted proteins | sample 15_EM_MG_FD_202174 | JGI IMG/M metagenome (GOLD analysis project Ga0307513, IMG submission 202174) | Populus trichocarpa ectomycorrhiza microbial communities from riparian zone in the Pacific Northwest, United States - 15_EM | ecosystem: Host-associated > Plants > Roots > Unclassified | place... | reverse complement strand
GGAAAAATTCAACATGGCAGAAGTCAAGCCCAAAAAACAGACTTTGACAAACTAACCTAGACAAATTAACTAGCACATGTTTTTTGACCTTTCTAAAACATAAACAGACCAAATTTAAAACAGCTATAACTTCTTGCACAAAAGTCCAATTTAAATCATGGTTGGACAATCTAGAAAGATCACGTTCTGAACTTGAAATCCACCTAGATTAGTCTTGTTTTCACATGCAATGGATGACTTCAAATTCATTTATTGTTCTGACCTTAAACAACATCAATTCCTTCACTTATTTCATTATCAACCCAAATTCAAGTAGCCCAGCATTAAGAGAACCATTAAGGGCTTTTCCCATCTCCAAGTTCCAATTGTAGGCAAATAAACATCCTTGAACCAATTTCAAACTGATTGCTAATTTTTAACTCCGACGCAGCTTCAATCATTCCAATTTGACTCGTCAAGGCCCTTTGTAGTTGTTACGCTCTCGCTCTTGTCATTGGACCATCATCCTCTTGCATATTAGATTTAGCTTTACAAGATGGATTATAATTCCCATGATGCACATCATTTTACGTCCAAGAACGACTTAAATACCCTCTATGGGTCGTGAATAGGCTCTCCATCCAGTTTTCTTAAAAATTGGCAAACATGGTCTTTTTTAGTCAGATTCCCAAGACTATGTCGAGCATGTTCTTTATGGAATTGTGGCCATAAATCATGAATTGCACGATGCACATCTCCACTAGGATGCGTCTCAAGAGTCAATAGAAATTATCTAAAGACCCCTTACTCAGGCCATCCCTAATGAATTGTATTTTATCTTCATGGTTTACAGATTTCTAAAGAATGACATGTTGCATTACGAGTCCATCTGGCAGATCTGTGACAGACTTTCAGTCGTTTTGCACGACGTTTCTTTACAAAAGTGTTTTTACCTGTTCCAGGCATGTATGAAATGAAAGAATTGGAGGACTCACCTGATAATCAAACCTTTGCTTCAATTAGCCAACGAATATCTTTAGGAATTCCATGATTCATTAACAACTTCAATCTTGCACACCTAGCACGGTAAATATTTGCAATCACATTTGGAGGCAAAGCGGGAAAATACTTTTTCAATTTTTTAAGAGTGGTGTCCATTTTCAAATGAGAATTGGAGAAGAGATGCAAAGAATAGAGAAAGAGCAAAGAATTGCACAAATATATACACAAATATCAGTTATTATGGGAAACTGAAAGAACCGACTTAAGAGTCACGAAGTATCATTATCTGCCATTTGATCGAGGTGAGAGAGACTAGCAAAACAAAATTCACACCAAAAACAAACATAAAAACTATATGAGAAAAAGAATCAATCTTTATATACAGGATCACTCAATTCAATAGAGTCATTTTTAACTGAAAAATTATCAAAGTAAACTTTCAAACGATGCCCATTTACCTTGAAAACATTGTCATTCTTTGGATTCTCGATATCACAGCCTTATATGGATACGCATGTTTCATAATAAAAGGACCGCTCCATCTTGATCTTAGTTTTCCAGTAAATAAATGGAGTCGAGAATTATAAAGCAAGACTTTTTGACCAACATTGAATGTTTTTCTCAGTATTTTCTTGTCATGAAACTCTTTAATTCTTGCTTTATGAATTCTTGAATTTTCATATACATCATTTCTTATTTTCTCAAGCTAATTTATTTGTAATTTTCGCAGCTGACTAGCATCATCAAGGTTTGAATTAAAAGCTTTAATAGCCCAATAAGCTTTATGTTCAAGTTCCACAGGCAAGTGACAAGGTTTTTCATAGACTACTCTATAAGGTGACATACCTAATGATGTTTTATAAGTAGTTCGATAAGCCAAAAGTGCATCATTAAGTCTTAAAGACCAGTCTTTTCTATTAGGGTTTATTGTTTTCTCCAAGATCTGTTTGATCTCCCTATTAGCAAGGTCTACTTGTCCACTTGTCTGAGGATGATAAGGGTGCAACTTTGTGTGTGATTTCATATTTCTTAATTAAAGACTCAAATGACTTGTTGCAGAAATGTGTTCCACCATCACTTATCATGGCTCGAGGGATTCCAATCGACTCAAAATATTTTCTTTCAAAAACTTTATCACTGTTTTGTGGTCATTGTTTCGACTTAGAATTGCCTCTATCCATTTTGAAACATAATCTACTGCGACTAATATGTACAAGAAACAAAATGATGGAGGAAATGGACCCATGAAATCTATACCCCAACAATCAAAGATCTCAATGACAAAAATAGGATTTAAAGGCATCATGTGACGTTTTGAAATAGATCCCAACTTTTGATAATTTTCACAAGTCTTGCAGAATGCATGTGAGTCCTTGAACATGGTGGGCTAGTAAAATCCACTTTGTAAGATTTTTGCAGTTGTCTTTCTTGATGAGAAATGACCCCTACATGCCTCAGAATGACAAAATTTAATGACACTACTTACCTCATTGTCAGGAATGTATTTTTGAAATATTTGATCAGGATAATATTTGAATAAATAAGGGTAATCCCCAAAAAAGTTCTTCACTTCGTTCAAGAGCTTTATTTTGTCCTAGGTACTCCAATGAGCTGGTAAATGTCCTGAAACAAGAAAATTAACAATATTAGCAAACCAAGGCATTGTAAAGACGGAAAGTAAAGATTCATCAGGAAAGTAGTTATCGATTGGTGTGATGTCAGATCTCGAATCTGTTGTCAATCTTGACAAATATCTGCGACAACATTTTCGGTGTCTTTCTTGTCTTTGATTGTGATATCAAATTCTTGAAGTAACAAAATGCACCGCACCAATCTAGCCTTAGAATCTGTCTTAGAAAGAAGATATTTGAATGTTGCATGATCACTAAAAACAACAACAGGTGAGCCACCAAGATAAGACCTGAATTTTTCACATGCATATACTACTACAAGTAATTCTTTTTCAGTGGTGTAATTCATTTGAGTACTATTTAAAGTTTTAGTTGCATAGTAAATCACATAAGGTTTCTTATCTTTTCTTCGTCCCAAGACAACACCCACGGCATAATCACTAGCGTCACACATTATTTCAAAAGGCAATGACCAATCAGGACGTTGAATGACAAGAGCAGAAGTAAGCAAGTTTTTAAGTTTAACAAAGGTTTATTCACAATGTTTAGTCCATTCAAAAATATTATCCTTTGTTAGAAGGTTGCTCAAGGGCTTAGATATTACACTAAAATCTTTGATGCACCTTCTATAAAAACCAGCATGTCCTAAGAATGATCTAACATCTTTAATAGATTTTGGTGTTGGCAAGTTAGCAATTAACTCGATTTTAGATTTGTCGACCTCAATTCCTTTCGATGAAACAATGTGACCAAGGACAATGCCGTTTGTTACCATAAAGTGACATTTTTCCCAATTCAGTACAAGATTTTTCTCTTCACACCTGCTCAAAACCTTTTCTAAGTTAGTCAAACAATCATCAAATGAATTGCCAAAAACAGAAAAATCATCCATAAAAATTTCAAGAAAACGTTGAACCATATCACTAAATATATTGACCATGTATCTTTGAAATGTGGCTGGTGCATTACATAATCCAAAAGGCATCCTTTGATATGCAAAAATACCAAATGGACATGTGAAAGTAGTCTTCTCTTGATCTTCCAATGCAATTTCAATTTGGTTGTAACCTGAATAGCCATCTAGGAAACAATAAAATTCATGACCTGCAACTCTTTATAGGATTTGATCCATGAAAGGTAAAGGGAAATGATCTTTTCTAGTCATTGAATTAAGTTTCCTATAGTCAGTGCACATGCGCCAACCAGTAATAGTCCTAGTTGGAATTAACTCATTTTTCTCATTTGTTATCACAGTGACTCCAGACTTCTTGGGTACAACTTGGGTAGGACTTACTCATTTGCTGTCTGAAATAAGATAAATGATTCCATTATTTAGAAGCTTAATGACTTCATTTTTCACTACTTGTTTCATATTAGGATTAAGCCTTCGTTGCATTTCTCTAGAGGGTTTAGCATTTTCCTCCAAATAAATCATATGTGTGCAATTCAAAGGACTAATTCCTTTTATGTCAGCTATGGTCCATCCTAATGCATTTTTGTGCATTTTCAGAGGTTGTAAGAACTTACCTTCTTGATGTGCATTAAGTTTGGAAGAGATTATTACCGAAAAAGTTTCATTTTCTCCCAAAAATGACTATTTGAGATTGAATGGCAACGGCTTCAAATCAGGTTTTGGTGGTTGAACACTTGAAGGTATGGACTTAATTGATCGTGGTGGCAATTCCTCAATTTTTGATCTCCAACTATTTGCCTTTGATTCTTCCTGAAAATAAACAATTTACAAATCGTCAGATTCATCAATCTTAGTTTCACTGGAAGTGCTTTGAAATTGATAATGAACTAATTTTTCAATAAAGTCCACTTCCTGTAAATCATTATCATCTCTAGGTTGCTTGCAAATGTTAAAAATATTCATCTCCAATGTCATGTTTCCAAATCATAGCTTCATCAGTCCATTCCTATAATTAATCAATGCATTAGAAGTTGCAAGAAACAGACGTCCTAAAATAACAGGAAATGAATTACATGCTTCAACAGGTTGTGTATCCAAGACAATAAAATCTACAGGATAAATGAATTTATCAACTTGTACTAACACATCTTCAACTATTCCTCTAGGTACTTTTACATATCTATCAGGAAGTAAAAGAGTTACAGAAGTTGGTTTTAACTCACCTAGATTGAGACTTTGAAAAACCGAATATGGAAGTAAATTCACACTAGCTCCAAGATCAAGTAAAACTCTTTCAATTTTATGTTCTCCAATAAAGCATGAAATTGTAGGACACCCAGGGTCTTTACATTTCAAAGCATTATTGTTTTGAAGAATAACACTTACTTGTTCGGCTAAAGAGGCTTTCTTTTTCACATTCAGTTTTCTCTTCACGGTGCACAAGTCTTTAAAAAAATTAGCATAAAAAGGTACCTGTTTAATAGCATCCAACAAAGGTATATTGATCATTACCTATTTGAAAGTTTCAAAAATTTCAGAGTTGTGATTGACTTTCCTTTGTTTGGTCATGCCATGAGAAAATGGAAGTGCTGGCGGGGAATTAGTCTTTTCTTTGGAATGTTCAGATTCAAACCCTTCCTTACCCTCAGAGATTGACTCATCATCTTTCTCACAAGGTTCAAGAATGGGTTTTTCAATAACCTTACCACTGCGAAGAGTGATGCCTGATTTGACTTGATCCATGTGTTAGCTTCCGGAACTACTTGCATTTGCATTGTATTGCCCCTTGGGATTTTGCTGTGGTTGAGATGGAAACTTACCTTTCTCTTGAAAACTGAGAGCAGATGTGAACTTTGCAATAGTATCTTTAAAATCTATCATGCTTTGAGCAAGTTGAGTGTTGATTGTCTCTTGCTTTTCAATGAATGCATGCAATGTTTCCTCAAGATTTCTTCTAGGAGGTGGAGCATAAGGAGGTGCATATCCATGAGAATTTTGGAAATTATGGTGTGCTTGAAACGATGGCTGTGAAGTTTGTGTGTTACTCTTCCAACTGAAATTTGGGTGATTTCTCCAACCAGGGTTGTATGTTTGCGAGTATAGGTTATGATTGGGCATTTGGAAATTGTTTAAAACATGGGCTTGTTCATGGACACATTCCTTGAAAGAAGGCAAAGTTGGACAATCATTTGTTGAGTGTTCGTTGGTTTCACAGATTTGACATACAATTTCTTGAACATATTTTAATTGACCACTCTTTTTCAATTCTAGTGCCTCGACTTTTCTAGCTAAATATGCAAATTTGGCTTGGGGGTCATGATCTTCCCTTAGGTTGTACATTCCTCCACTAGATGTATAAGGTTGCGTGTTACTTGGTGCCTCATAGTGCTTGTAGTGTCCCAATTATGAGCATTTTCAGCTAGCAAGTCTAGGTACTCCATTGCTTCATTAGGGTCTTTATCTTCAAAAGTTCCCTTGCACATTAATTCCACCATTTGTCTATCTTTAGGTGTTAACCCTTCATAAAAATGTGAAACCAATCTCCATGTTTCAAAACTATGATGAGGGCAAGTATTAAGCAAGTCTCGATACCTATCCCAACCTTGGTAAAATGTTTCTCCTAGTTTTTGAGTAAAAGTGGTGATTTTTTCTTTTGAAAGAGTTTGTTCTGTAAGATGGAAAAAGCTTCTTTAAAAGTTGTTGCATTTCATTCCAAGCACGAATGGATCCTGACCTAAGATTTTGTAGCCATGTTTTAGCTTTATCTTTTAATGAAAAAGGAAAAATCTTTAATCTGATGGTATTCATGCTACAATTTAAGTCATTATAGGTGTTGCAGATCTCCTCAAATTCTCTCAAATGCAAGTATGGATTTTCTATATCTAAGCCATGAAAAGAAGGTAAAAGTTGAATAATGCTTGGTTTAAAATTAAAATGAGATGCATCAGGGGGAAAACTATGCATGAGGGTGCACTTGTTTTTGTGGGATTCATGTGGTCTCTAAGTGTTCTAACACGGTTATTCTCATTATGAAGCGACTAATTATGTTCTTTGGCCATATTTTCTGAAAATGATGAGGATACCCTAAAAAGTCTACCACTTAATGTAAGTGACCAAACTGTCATGCACGTGTAGGAAGAGAATAAAAGGAAGAAAAGAAAAGAGAAGGGAAACAAAAGAAAAGAAACAAAAGTTAGATAAAATGAAAAGTGAAAAGAGAAAATAAAATAAGTATTATAATTTATACAAGAATTTACCTCCCCGATAACGGCGCTAAAAACTTGACACGACCAAAAGATTTGATGTCTTATGCCAAGTGTAGGAGTGTCGAAATAATACCCAGCAAGACCGGGGTCGAACCACAAGGAGGTTCACTGTATAAACTACAAATAAAATTATAAACAATAAATGAAAAGGAGTTGAAGAGAGCTTTAAGATGTGATATTGATGTAAGGATTTAAACAAATATAAAGCAATTGTCAAGGTTAGAGGTCGACTAATGGTATTTCAAATAAATATAGTATAAACTCTTTTTATTACTCAACTGGAAACCACACGCAAAAGAGGTTCCAATCGAATTATAAATTGTTAACATAATTACATTAGTTGTCTTATTCGAATAATGTTAATACTTGTATATGTTGTCAAGTATTCATTATGTTAATTTATGTTAACAATAAATCAAGTTTCTTTTATAGCACAGGTGTCGGTTATACCATACAGTTGGGCTATGAAAGTGCCAAGTATTTGTTGTACCAAGGGTTATACAACATAAATCTAGATTGATCAAACAAACAAGCAAAGTATTAAAAGTGAACAAGATAACAAATACAAAACATGTTAGTATCAAACATTAAAGTCCATGTTGAGTTTATATTATACTTATTCTTACACCATTAGTGTACCCTTTTCACCTTGACATGATAAACTTAGCTAAACATAATGAAGAAGAGAAACATAAATAAACAAGAGGAAAACATGATTATATAAGTATAGTAAAGGAAATGAAAGGCATAAACAAGAGATGTCTAAATGCATGGAAAATGCCTCCTTTTATAGGCTAAAATTTGGAACTATTGATTTGATGTCTAATTGTTGAGTGGGTGGCCACATCTTGACTTGGTGACAATCAGAATTCGTTGAGATGCATGACTGAAAACAAAAGTTGCCAAGTTGATTTAAAAGACAGAGTTTTAGGTCCACCGAGCTTCTGTTTTGAGAAGATTAAGTTTGAAGAACAATTTGTTTGTCTTTACAAACTTATTACGCAAAGCACTTAATTAGTCTTTGCTACATAAGTATTGTAAAGAGGTGACATTTGTTACCCAAATTTTAATCATATTTTTAATTTTTAAAAAAAAACACCCAAAAAATATGTTCTTGACATATTTTCATCATTTTCAAATAATTTAAACTTAAAAAATCTACTTTTGACGTGTTCAGTTTTTAACACGCTCATTGAGTGAACAATGACGTTGCCTTTATTTTTCAAAAATCAAAACATAAAAAAATCAAAAAAGAAAAAGAAAAATGCATTTAATTTTTAGTGCTCTTATTGTAATTGTGAAAGGGAGATGACTAATTTTAAAATTCAAAATCCTCTCACCAAGCAACCCAATTTTTAAGCAAATGGTCAACAATCATTTTTCTTAATCCAATGGTCCATATTTCTTTGCTTTGCTTGTTCCTACAAAGCAACAAAAATAAAATGAGTGATAGAGATTATTTCTTAAAATCCAGTGGATGATCTTGGTTTGCTTTGCTTTCAAGCCAAAAGAATTACAATATAAATTAAGTGTGTGTGCTGCCAAAAAAAGGGAGTAATTTTAGAGGGGAAGCCATAAAAGATAACCTAGGAAGGAGGACAAAAAAATAAAATAAAAATAAAGAAAAGCCAAAAATATTTTCAAACACTTTTCTCTCCAAATCCACCTGCAAAAAAAAAAAAAAAAAAACGCCGCCAACCATACACACAAGTAAAGAAAAAAGACCCCACTCTTTCCCTCACTGTTACAAATCATGACCAACAAATACATAGCCAATAAGGAAAGCCATCGTGACTAGAGTCCCCCACTATGTAAACATCCATTAACACAACTCATCCTCCACATTAACAACACCAAACAACCCCACAACTATAAGAACTCTCTGAATACCAAAGACTATTATATAAAATTGCCCGAAAAATGTCGCCGCGGGGAGGTAACTAATGTGTGTGTGTGTGTGTGTGTTTGTGTGAGTGTGTAAAATAAGTAATAAGAATAAATATTCATTGTGTATAAACTGATTGTAATTGGTATTAAATAAATTTACAGGTACCTCGTAGCGTTGTTCCGAGTAGTAGATCTTGTATTTGTAAATTTTGTTTAATTAAATGATGTAAATGGAAGAAATGAATGATGTATCCAAAAATATGTATGGATCTAAATTAATTATGAATGATGTATCTAAAATAGTTTTCTTTTAAAAACACATGTTTGTAATTATGGTGCACTCGATTTTAGATTTACTTTGCTTTAAAATGAACATGTGTCTTGATTTATGTTGTAATTAAATTAATTTTCTAATTATTTGTAATATTTCTTTAATAATACAATATTTGATTCATTTGAGTAAATATTGAAGAAAAAAAAGTTCTTTCTTATGGCTGGGTTAAATATAAATAAGGAAGTCCTAGATGACGAGACAATGTTGAATTTATGATTTACAGGTTGTTAAAATTGTTTGATTTTATAACTCTGTATTGAAAAATTAAAAGAAACTCTGCTGAATTTTAGATAGAATAAAAGATTCTTGTACTTTCAATGATAATATAATATGTATACATTGAATATCATGTAAATAAATTAGGGTAAATTAGAGTTGTTACAATTCAAACATCAATTAACCATAATCACATAATGAAGATTTAATTATATGATAACATTGAAATCAAGATAGTTGTAATTGATTCATGATAATTAAACATGTATGGGGAGTTAATTTAATAAAAACTTAAGTTTTCCAAATAACAAATAATCAAACATAGGTTTGAAAATTAGATGCTTCAGTTACTTAAGTTAATTAGACATGAATCCATCATATACTAATCACTAGCAATAGAATTCAAACAAAAAACATATGTTTTGCATCATATAAAATTTTAGTCATCAATAATCAAATATAATAATAGAAAAACATAAGATAATTATGTATTATGATCAAATATAGAATACTTTCAAGCAAAAATCCTCATCATAATTAAAGATCCAAGAATATTAACCTCTTAAAATTTAAAACTAAGCTTGCATGAAATTCATGATTAACGTAAATTTGAGTAAGGAAAAAGAAAAATAAATATTTGTAACTACAGGGTTAGGGTTTGTTATGTGTATGTCACGATGATGAGGATCAGCCCAAACACTAAGTTTAATCATGCCAAGACCCATTGGACTTGCCAATAGGCCAATTACAGTAAAACAAAGCTTAAAGAAACATTAAAATTGGCTTGTTCAGAACATATGAAGCAAGATGGACCTAAAGGAGTCTAGGACGCCTATTTAGCATGAATGACAACCTCTAATTCATGTAATCCATGTCCAAAAAGATCCCAATTCATAGGGATCAAAGGGCAGATGTGTCCAGCCCCATAACAACCTTGTTAAACTTGTTTTTTTCCTAGTGTTACAAGGATAGAAAGTCAACAATTTATTCTCTTAAACAATCAAGGAAAATAATTAAATCAGCAACAAATGAGGAAATTGGCTTTATTATTTGTCCAAGTTATACAAGGAAATCCAAGCTAATCAAGGAACTAAAAGGACGGCAACAAAGGAATCCAAATTAGATAAGATTTTCTCCAAGTTCTGCAAAGGACTTATAGTGACATCAACTATTCCTATGCATGCAAGGAAGGTTTATTGATACGATCCAGGTAATGAAAAGGACAATTCATATTAATAAAACTTCTTATTTGCCGCACTTTGTTGTGTGAGTTGGTGAGATATTCTACCTTCCTTGGTTCTCTAAAGAACTGACAATGACTTATCGAAGAACGACTACCTCCGTGGCGTCATCCTTTGACTTCTCGTTCATGAATCAATATTCGTTGGGCTGGAGTTTTTCATTTCCAATAGTGTTGGTGCCTGGATACAAGTTATCTTTGTGTCACTCCTATTAAACCTGATTTACTTGGCTTTTCCAGGAATTAATATCTTTGTGTGTGGGTTGCTTAACCTTGTGTTCAAGAGTGAACGCATCATTTGGTATTAGAACTTGGCTCTATTAATCAGGTTATCCTTCTGAAATTTTTATTTCTCGTTGATTCCACAAAAACAAAAATTTCCTTATTGTCTAATTTCTTCTTTTCCTTCAATTTGAGGCCTATCAAAAAAATTAAGAGAAAAGAAAAGAAAAGAAAAGAAAAGAAAAAAGTTATTCAAAAAGACATTTATTTGCTTCTATCATAGAAAACTAAAGAAAGAGAAATTGGATCCAATCAACTTGGAATTAGCTTAAATTTGATACTCTGCGTACTGGGTCCTAAGCGCACTATATTTTATTTTTGGGGTCAATTGGATAACAATTGTGATGTGGACCAGCCCAGAAACACCAGCAAGGACCCATTACATGTTCCAAATGGTCTAATGACTCGGTCAGTAGCACAAAATATATCCTCATAATTTTGAGGTTCGCATCAGTTGGTATCAGAGCTAAGCTCCGAAACAAGGTCATATCCTTTTGTTATTTTCGTTTTTTTAGTGTTCCTTTTTTTCAGTGTTTGCGTTCGTCTTCTTGTTCTTCGTGTCTGCGTCATCTAAGCAAAAAAAAAAAAAAGGGGTTATATTTCATCTTGTTACTTTCTCTAATCATATTAGTATATTAAAAAGAAAGAGAGATAGAGATTACTTGAAATTTGAGGAATCATTTAATTTTTGCCGCAGAAACACAACTCTTGGTGAACCATAAGCAAACCACCTCGGAATCATTTGAAACTTCATATTCCGTATATTGGGGGTGAGATCGCATCATATGTCAAATGTGGTCATATTCTCATATTGTTTGCTTGATGTTTTAATTCGAGGCTCAATTCTGCCGTAGAAACACTACTCTTTGTGAACCATAAGCAAACCATCTTAGAATCAATTGAAACGTCATATTAAGTCTATTGGGCGTGAGATCGCATCATATGTCAAATTTGGGCTTATTCTGATATTGTTTGCTTGAGGTTTTAATTCGAGGCTCAATTCTGCCGTAGAAATACTACTTTTTGTGAACCATAAGCAAAACACCTTAGAATAAATTGAAACTTCATATTCTATGTATTGGGGATGAGATCACACCATATATTAAATTTGGCTTATTTTGATATCGGCTTGTGGAGGTTTTAATTGGGGGTTCAATTCTGCCGCAAACTGATCGTACAAGGGGTTTGGGTATCTAGACATAAATGAACGACCTATAAATTAATTTTTGTTGTTTTTTTAGTATTATAATACTAAATATTGAATTTGGGTTTCAATTCTGTTACGTAAAAATTGCGTAACAGGTTAGATTTGCGTCAAGTTTCAAAACGTGATCCTTACAATTTAGTTTTGTCCAAATCTTTTTGTTTCTATTATATTTGGGTTATCTAATAGTCAAGTAACTGTTTTCGCTAATATTCGCTTCTGTTTTATTTCGTGTCTTCGTTTCGTCCACAATTCGTACGAATTTGCATTGCTACTCGCAAAATCATCATCTTGTTTTGTTTTGCTTTGTTTTTAGTATATTTATTGATTCTTGAGTCTGAAAATTATAATTACAGTGCGCTGCGAAGGCTACTGACTTTGATTTGTTGATTTCAGTTCCTAAAGAACCAAAAGAAAGCAAGTTGTGAGGTAAAAGGCGTAGAAGCAATCCCGAGGAGACGAAGGAGCTTCAAAGGCAAGTTGATGAGCTGATGGAAAAGGGCTATATTCGTGAGAGTATGAGCCCGTGTGTTGTACCCGTGCTACTTGTGCCTAAGAAGGATGGAACATGGAGGATGTGTGTTGATTGCTGAGCCATCAACAACATAACGGTAAAGTATAGACACCCCATTCCTAGGCTTGATGACATGTTAGATGAGTTACATGGATCCTGTATTTTCTCTAAAATCGACTTGAAAAGTGGGTACCATCAAATTAGAATGAAAAAAGGTGATGAGTGGAAAACAACATTTAAGACTAAAAGGATGGTTTGTATGAATGGTTAGTAATGCCGTTTGGACTTACAAATGCACCTAGTACGTTTATGCGTTTAATGAATCGTGTGTTGCGTGCATTCATAGGTAAGTTTATGGTTGTGTATTTTGATAACATTCTGATCTATAGCAAGAACTTAACTGAGCATCTTGATCATTTGCGTAATGTACTTAGTGTGTTGCGTAGTGAGAAATTGTATGCTAATCTTAAAAAGTATGCCTTTTGCATGGAGAAAATTATGTTTCTTGGCTATGTTGTAATTGCACAGGGTATCGAGATGGATGGGGAGAAAGTTAAGGCCATCCGGGATTGGCCTACACCCAAATCGGTAAGTGAGGTAAGGAGTTTTCATGGGTTAGCTAGTTTTTATAGGCGTTTTGTGAAAGATTTCAGTACAATAGCTGCACCCTTGAATGAAGTTGTTAAAAAGTCAGTTGCGTTTAAAATGGGGGGAGGAACAAGAATTGGCTTTTGTTCTTTTGAAAGATAAATTATGTTCTGCACCTGTTTTGGCTTTACCTGACTTTATGAAAGCATTTGAAATAGAATGTGATGCATCTGGAATGGGAATAGGTGCTGTTTTGATGCAGGATCGGACACCTATTGCATATTTTAGCGAGAAGTTAAGTGGAGCGACCTTGAACTATCCCAATTACGACAAAGAACTCTATGCATTGGTAAGAGCACTTGAGACATGGCAACATTACTTGTGGCCAAAAGAGTTCATAATCCATTCGGATCATGAGTCCTTGAAACATCTGAAAGGACAAGGTAAGTTGAATAGGAGGCATGCAAAATGGGTTGAATTCATTGAAACTTTTCCTTACGTAATCAAGTATAAGCAAGGCAAAGAGAACATTGTTGATGCACTTTCGCGCAGGTATGTTCTTTTACACACAATGAATACTAGATTGCTAGGCTTTGAATATGTGAAGGAATTGTATGATGATTCTGACTTTCCTGAGATTTATAATGCATGTGGACATTCGGCTTTTGGTAAGTTTTATTTGATGGATGGTTGTGTGTTCCTGCTAGTTCTTTGCGTGAATTGCTTGTTCGTGAAGCACATTGGGGTGGTTTAATGGGTCACTTTGGGGTTGCGAAAACCTTTGATGTATTGCATGAGCATTTTTATTGGCCAAAGATGAAAAGAGATGTGCAACGAATTTGTGAACAATGCATTGCTTGTAGAAAGGCAAAATCTAGAGTACAACTGCATGGACTATATACACCATTACCTGTTCCTACTGAACCTTGGGTAGATATCTCTACGGATGATGCATCTCATATCGCAGACTTGTTTTTTAGGGAGACTGTACATTTGCATGGCATTCCTAAGAGTATAGTGTCAGATCGTGATGTTAAGTTCCTTAGCTACCTTTGGAAGACCTTATGGGAAAAGTTGGGAACTAAACTTTTATTTTCGACAACATGTCATCCTCAAACAGATGGACAAACTGAGATAGTGAATAGAACATTATCCCAACTTTTGCGTGCTATAATTCAAAAGAATTTAAAGAGTTGGGAAGAATGTTTGCCTTTTGTTGAGTTTGCTTATAATAGAACTGTGCATTCGACCACTGGTTTTTCTCCATTTGAAATTGTTTATGGTTTTAATCCACTGACTCCTATGGACTTAATTCCTTTGCCTTTTGAAGAAAAGGTAAGTTTAGATGGTGAAAAGAAGGCAAAGATGGTGAGACAACTCCATGAGGGAGTTTGACTGCAAATAGAGAAAAAGAACAGACTTTACGCTTCTAAAGCAAATAAGGGACGTAAACTGGTTGTTTTCCAACCCGGCGATTGGGTTTGGGTGCTCATGCGTAAGGAACGATTTCCTAACCAAAGGAAATCAAAATTACAGCCTCGTGGTGATGGTCCATTTCAGGTTTTAGAGAGAATCAATGACGACGCAAACAAAATTGACCTTCTAGATGAGTATGGTGTTAGTGTTACCTTTAATGTTGCTGATCTTACGTTGTTTGACACAGATTTTGATTCGAGGTCGAATCCTTTCGAGGAGAGAGGGGATGATGTGGACCAGCCTAGAAACACCAGCAAGGACCCATTACGTGTTCCAAATGGTCCAATGACTCGTTCCAAGACAAAGGCATTGAAAAAGGCATTGAATGCATTGGTTTTGAATGTTTCAACCAAGTCAGAATTGAAAGGTCCATTAGAGTATCAAGAGGAGACCCTAGCAAATCTTATCTATGTGTAAGAGGGGTCCGACACAACCTTATTTGGGCCGTGAGGTGAGGACAGCAAAGAAAACAAAAGAATCCTTCTACAACTTGGAAACAACATGGGTGGCTACCTTTTCCTTTTGTTTCTAGGATTAAGGGGCTGCATGGAAGGCTATAAATAAGTTCTATAATATTTTACTTCCTTCTCTTCTTCTCATGACAGAACATGGATTTAATATTATGGGCTTTGTTTTATTTTGTTAGCTACAGCCCAAGGCTTGTATGGGCTTAATTAATACTTTGTTTTCAGTTAGAAATCCAAGGCTTGTTTGCATTAAGTTATGGGTTTTTCAGTTTAGGGTTTTGGGTCAGTTTTGAGTGGACCTCATTTAAGTCCACATAAGGGGTCCATTAGGGTTAACTTTTCAAGAACTATTTAAACTCATGTAAGCCAAAATTTCAGCAGCTTTGATG
>Ga0307513_10006400_pt1 | contig 15388 bp, 15 predicted proteins | sample 15_EM_MG_FD_202174 | JGI IMG/M metagenome (GOLD analysis project Ga0307513, IMG submission 202174) | Populus trichocarpa ectomycorrhiza microbial communities from riparian zone in the Pacific Northwest, United States - 15_EM | ecosystem: Host-associated > Plants > Roots > Unclassified | place... | reverse complement strand
CAATGAATGGCTAGATGGTTTCAAGCCGTAGTGGGTAACACCTTGACACTGACTCGTTCGTGTCCATTTTCGGTTGAAGGCTGGCACAACAAATACACGTAAGGTATTCCGACGCTAAATGGAAACTCGGGGAGCTCAGGGGGTTATTGTATCAACGACAAAATCTCACACCCCCCCTCCCTATTATACCAATAAGGCGAAGAGTTGAGATGCCTCAACATTTCAGAATGTCTATAGCACACGAAATCACCAAGAAGACCCCGAGGAACATCGAAGGAATCATACCAGTATACTTCCGACCATGGCGTATCAACATGGCTGACAATCAACCCCGCCCGAAGAGGTATCACCAATGGCATCTGACCTTGATTGCCGAGAAAGAGTCGAAAGATGCATGTCACATATCTTTGCAAACGAAGTGAGTGTTTTTTCGTTCATTTTTGGGTAAGAGAGCATTCCGATGGAGTGCCTCTCGAGCGGTTGTTGAGTTTTCGACACGTCGATGGCTTTTAATGACGCGTTTTTTGTGTGCACTAGGAGAGTGTTCAACTATAGTGATTAGTGAGTGACAAATGACGCACCCGGACGCGCTAGAAAGCTCAATGTAGGCAGGAAATCTTATGAAGGAGGTAAATTTTTCTTGTAGACCTCGCTTATATGCAGTCAATCACATTTAAGACCTCACTTTAATGTAACTACGACAACTCCAGCTCCTTGGAATGCAAGCGCCGTGGTTTGCGCGCGGATCACCGAAGAAATGGATGTGTGCTCGACCCTTGCCTAAATGCAGGGCTGAAACGGCACCACTGTATGAATAAATATACCTTTTAGTGTGCATTTATAATGACGGTTCTGTTCCTCTGTGCTTCTAGCACTTTCGAAAGCAGATCTAGACATATGTTTTAAGGATTCTCTGCCGCCAATGGGTGATGGTCAATATGATCAGGGACTAGGTTATGGGAGACTTTGTATAGATGACGGTGAAGTCCAGATACGGTTACATGGTCGAACGAACGCAAAGAGTAGTCTTGCCAACTTTCGAGTGTGCTTTGATTGATAAATAGACGCCTCCTATTTCTGTTGGCAGTAATGATTCCTCCACTTACTGGCTGGGTAGCGTAGCGGCAACGAACCCGTACTAGATTTAGGGAGTCCTGGGTATTTAGGGAGTCCCAGGTCCGAACCCCGGTCTGGCCTATCTTTCCTCCTTCTACAGAATCTCATTTCTATGGTTGGGTGCCCGACTACCTTCCGGGGCTCTACACCCTCAGACTCCTCACATATGCATCGGAAACGCACCGTAACGTTCAGCGTGTTTCCGTTTATAATCGAGGAGGCTGAGGGTGTATAGCCCCGTAAGATAGTGGCCGCCGGGCACCCAATCCTAGTCGAGAAAATTCAAATGAGATTCAAGTCGGTATAGAAATTTAAGTACTACGGACCGCCTGGGCGAGTATCGGGACCACTTCCTTCTCCACGCCAGGCTCCAAAGAGACACGAGCCGACGTGTATGAATTATCGTTGATGGTCTGGGGCCCGGCGAACACGAAAGCAGCCACCATGTGATTTTTGCGTAGAGTTGTTGTCAGAATCAGAGATGTTGAGCCATTCGACTCTGAACGTTCTGACGACGATGTCCTTGACGTCAGGGGGAGCGCGGATAGCGGGACCGGATTGGTGTGTGTCGTCCCACTCACCGTCCCTGTCGAAGTCGACGGGTGCGTACCCCTAATTTGTTCGCAGGGGAGCAGAGGAGAAAAAGGCACTAAAGGCACCGGTAAGAGCGTTGTCAGCGGATGCGGATACAGAGAAGACGATAAAGACCTGCCTTGGACAACGACGACGGCTACGGGAGAAGTCCTATGATTGAAAGTCAGCCACAAAGGGTATCAGGCCTTGGACCCACTTGGACCCAAACTCATCCCGTACGCATTCTTCCGGCGTCCTTCCTTACACTCAAGCATCTATCTTCACATTCAGGAAATCGTGATCTCCTATCAACTTTGCCTTCGTCATCGTGTGTCAAGTGTCTTCGTTTAGGCCGTCGTGCTTCACAAGACTCCCTTTTGTCACTCTTCCTGCCTTCGCTCACACGGTGTGCTCTCCTTCGTGACGTAGCCCAATTCGTACGTATCATTCTTTCGCGATCTTTCCTCTTTCTAACATCCCATCATCTAAGACATTTCCCAATGACACCCGAAAATCAAGCAGCTTTGAAGGATGCCATCGTGGCCGCTTGCACAGCCCACAAGAAAGCACACGGCTACGACTACCGAGCCTTCATATTTATTGGGACAGAGTATTTCGTCAAGTTCGGCAATGCAAGTGCTCTTGAGCCTGAACTTGCCACACAAAACTATATCTCAGCATATGCAGAAGCTCATCCAACAACGCCAGGCATACCGCGTATTCCCAAAGTGCTATTCGACTTTCGACACCAACACACAATGTACATCGTAATAGAGTATATCCATCTCGCGGACTCCCCTCCCGACATCCATAAGAGAGCAGACGCACTCAAGTGGCTCTCAGAGGTTCCACCACCTCCCGGCCATGTGATCGGACCCTTGGGGGGCGGTCGCATCCGCCACCAATTCTTTAAGAACTATCGGGCGCATCTACATTTCTCGAGCGTCGAGGCCCTCGAGCGGTACATAGAGAAAGTGCGTCTATGCTTAGATTTTCTCCAGCACCCAGCATCCGCTAACAAGTCATCTTGGCCAGGCGCGCACGGTGTGGCCGAGACAGGCCAAGCAAGTGAAACCTGTCAGTTTCAGTGGTGAGCGACTCATGTTCATGCAACCGGACATGGCGTCGATGAGCACGGGAACACGGTCCTGATGGATTTCGCGGAGATTTGTGTGTTGCCTGAAACCTTCGCCGCGTGTACCATGGACACCAGCCTCGCCCCTATCGCCGAATCCTTGGGTTTGTTGAACAATTCCAATACCGCTTCGATGGCCAGAATCCTCCATGTTTTGTGGATGATCGCCGATCCGACATTCGGTGCGTCAACTTGTACCTGATATAGGATTTCAACTAAAGTTTGTCATAGGCCTGAACAACGACGGCTATCCCAGGACTAATAAGGTTAGGTCGCGACGTGTGCACAATCGCGATCTCCAAGCTAAGCCTACCTAGTAAGTAAACCCTCCTGCTTGCTATAGAACTTGAACGCGAAACTAATTTAGAAATCTGAGATCTAGGTTTGGGTCTTCCGAACGAGTAGATTTCGCAACCATTGTACTCAGCCTTTGTCGTCCTTTCGTCTCTTTTATTCATCCCCTCTCCCTCTCCCCGAGTCGTTCTCTATCTTGAAATGCTGTCTCGCTTGAGTATAATATGTTTTTCTCACTTCTCATATTCTCCACTGTTGCTATCAATATGTAATATATTCTCTCGAGCTTTTTCATTGTTCATCGTGGTAAAATCAAGAAAAGGGATAAAAATAAATCACCAACCTGACCTCTTCCTTGTCTTGTCTTCCTCGTCGTCGGCGTTTCTCAATGGCTACCTTCAAAGGACGCACATGGCGGCAGGTCCACCTCCGGATACCACTTTACCCTTTGCAGCCGCCCAACCATCGTTAGCTTCTGTAACTCCGCCTTTCAAAGGAAGATCATCAGTTCATACTTGAGCAAGCCTGTTCCGTCAGCCACCAGTTGACTGCAAAAATACCCGACCCTCTAGCGTTTCCTGCAGGGTTCGACATAAATGCATCCCGTCGATAACTTCGCGAGGTTTTGAGCACATTAGCGGTACATGCACAGAAGGTGTCATCGGACGAATAATCAGGTGCGGCCATTCATTAGCAATGCGGTCCTCTTATGGTGGTGGCCCAGGAACTTCGAGGTCAAAGACAGCATTCAAAGAGATATCGGTTCCATACGTGCCGAAGCTAAAATAAATGATCAGAGCATCCAATTCCCTAAATGTACCAGTCGCTCATAATCAAACTATCGAATCCCCATCCACCCGCGAAATGTAGCGTAAAGGTACGGAGATGCTCGGAAATGTGAACCCATTGAGGCAGTTTGATATGCGACAAGCAACACGTTGGACCTCATTTCGAGAACCGAGATGCTTGTCTCAATTTAATACGGGCTCATTCGAATGGGGTTTTCAGCAATTGCCAAACTCTGGTACTTCTGGAATTGAATAGTGCTGATCCGTGTTTCGATCAGTCAAGAAGGACCCTGTTCGGAATTGCGACACATCCATATTAATTGTTCATTCGAGTCTGTATTGGGCCTTGTTTCTTCTACTGGCGCTGGAGCCTTAAATACGGCGCCACCAACTTTGTCCCTGGCCTTGTCCCGTTTGGTGGAGTGTGTATAGCTCAACGCTTATTCACAGACGCCAATGGGTTTTTTGTGGGTGGGCCGGTTAGGGGAATGTGAGCAAGCATATTCCCAGCAGATGTCGAGTTCGATGCCCGCTTAACTCGGGTTGAGTAGAGGCATACAATTTGTCGGCGTCTGGCAGTGCAGTGCAGGGTCAGCTGGTGTAGTCCTGCGCCACGAGCGGGTGATCCTGTTGCTGTCATGTCGCCGACTCACTCTGCCTGGTCAGAATAATATATCAGCCCGGCGCTCAATGGCCGTATTCATTACTTTAATATTTGTTTAAACATCCTAACCATCAAATTCTCACCTGTCAACGTTTCCCGACCTTGTATCGCCGCTGCGCAAGCGGGGCGTTCTCAATACGAGTGTGGCACATCCGGTCGGCCTTTTCAACTGTGGTAAAGAAAGTACATATAAGCTGAGGAGGCCTATGGGCCCTGTGGTCCTGCTGCCATCACAGTCCAACGGCTCGCCATGTCCAGAGACCCAGCGCCTCGTACTCGTACTCGTACTCGCGCGTTGAACCCTCTCCGCTCGCTCGTATCCGCCGTACGCTCTCCGTTCTCTCCCAAGTCGACAATCCGACCTAGGACTTTATCCACCGACCATGTTGTTGTTGATCGCCGACGAATTAGCTCCCCGCACCCGGACGAGGACACACAAGCAATAGGAAACCGAATAGGGGTTGATCTCAACACCGCGCAGCGTAGCTTGAAAACTTGCTCTACCCCATCCCTTCTCAACACCCTTCCCAAAATCCCATCGTCTCCAATGAGCATTACCACTTTCACTACCACCAGTGGTTCTGGTTCTTCCACGCCTTTCGATGCTGGCAGTCTGAGCTCGAGCTCCGTTAGCCTCTATTCCCAGTCCTCATCCGCAACCCGGCCACAACCGCGCGTTGACTACCGCACAGTCGCTCCGTCTAATACACCTGTTACCAAGACCCAAAGTCGCACCAATACACCCACCCGGCCGCGGCCACTGAGAGCGCCTGTGCCAGTCCCACCCGTCCTTCGACAGCAACAAGCCCAGTTGCGCAACCACCCTTACTCAATCTCCATTCCTTCGTATTCCAGACCAACACCCGCAGCCTATCCCGATCTTGCCGCCTCTCGAACACGCCACCTCTCCCTGCCTTCCTTGGATCGATCCACATCCACAGCACTCCCCAAGCCTCCTCCTCTCCCCGACACCCCTCTCCCTCCACTCCCAACCACTGCGCCCCCTCCACGTCCCCAACGCAACGCCGCAAGACCGTCCACCGCGGGCAACGATAGGCGCCTTCTGCTGCGTGCGACTGTCAGCACAGACGGTGACGTCTTCATGCTGCGTCAGAACCCCACAGCCGCCAGCCCCACTGCACGACCACGCCGTCCTCGGCAGCACGCTAGTTCCTCTACTCTGTACTTCTAACTAAGGACATTGTTTCACTGTCTTTGAAAAAATTATACCACTGTCTGTCCTTATGACGACATGGCCCCTCATTTTGCAATTTGTTGCATGGTTGTCTGAATGTGCTTTTAATTAGTTAGCCACGGACTGTTTCCCCTTCCAATTGCAATGATGAAAATTCTCAATCCCAAGAAGCTAGGGTGATCAAGCAATACATGAGCAGAAGGAAGAATGCTAGACAAGAGACACACGTGCATGGTGTCATATTGCCATATATATTGCAAGAAAAAGTACGCTACACCGAACCAACCGGAATTTTTACAATTTCAATCTTCTCCGGTACTTCACAAACGCGACAAGGTTCTCCAAAACCTCCTCACCACGCCGCCGTAGCTCTCTTCCGTCCTCTCCCCTACGCTTGTCGATCGACTTGACCGCCTTTCGCACACCGTCCACTGATTGAGCGAGCTGAATCTCCCACGTTCCCTGACGGAAGTTCACGTCCCACGGAGAGCTCTCGTCCGAGAATATGTCGATGACCGATGATGCGGCTTGTATCAGCACTTCGGGTGGTTGACAAGTGGTTGCCCCCTTGTTTGGGAGGAGCGAGAGAAGATAGCTCGAGATAACCTGGGTGGCGTTGAGTATAATCCCTATTCTGATATGGCCAAGTCAATGGGCGAAAGAGATACCTTATTCGCTTCTACCGAGGACGGGTGTACAGCTACACACTCCAGGATGCCGATGCATTTCACCTTGCTCGCGTCGTCTGGTACGGTATTACATATCCCCATAAGGAACTGCACCTGCTCCGCATCCGGAACCTTGTATATCCGAAGATAAGCACGACAGTTGACGGCAAGGGTGGCAGCCAAGGCAAGTCACCGGGACGTACCAATTGCCCTCGACAGATCCGCCCTACAGCCCACAGCACACTAAGAGCAATCAACCACACCTCCTTCTTTCGCTCAGGGCCGGCCCCGATGCCCTCTGGCTGTCCTATGGTCGCGAGCATCGTCCAGACCTCCCCCCACGTCTGCATCCCCAGCAGGCCCAGGCCCAGGCTCGGTGCAGAGTTATGACTGGCACCGTTGGCGATCGCGATCCTAGTGGCGTCCGGGGATGCGCCATCTGCGAGCGTCAGGGAGATGTTGTTTAAGCATTCCAGCGCGGCGATGTGCAATGCGCCGAGTGCCGATGTCGTCGGAGGGTGCAGCGACTGCTGGAATGGCGGTGCGTAGGATAACGACGTGGGTCGTATGAGGGGCAGGAGCGTGGGGATTAATCCTTCGAGGTACTCGCTCGGTTTCTTCGGCATCTTGTGCGAGGAAGAAGTCCCGTTTGTCTGGGGGGGAACATCTTCCACAACCTCCTCGCCTGCATCCATTTTGTCATCTTCTTCGTTCACTTCCTCCCACTCCTCTGCAAATCGAAGCTTGAGTATCAGGTACAAGACCACCCATAGAGACGAGTATTCACACGCACCTTCCTCTTCTTCTTCCTCGGTAAGTGGCGCAGACTCGGGCAGTTGCGCACATATCGCCGTCAAAAGTTCCAATGCTAATTGTACGGTGCGCAGCTTCCCCTCGATTCGCTCTAGCTGCGCCTCACTCTCCGACCTGTGGTCGGATTTCGCGCCCGTAATGGTTGGTTGCCTCTTCTCTGATGCATGGGCCGTTACAAGTTGTTCCACATTTGAAGATATTTCATGAAGATTAATGCCGAGCAGAGGGACAAGGAAGGGTACGATGACTGCTCGGTCGAGGTCGATGGACGCCACCGGGAGCATTGGTGGAAGAGGGCATATGTTTCGGAGGATGGCTAGAATAGGTCTCGTTAGAAAGGTAGATGGTGGCGAATGGGGACGAACCGCAAGCGAGAGTGCGTAAGGTTACGACCCGCTCGTCTGGGTTGTTGGAGGACCCGTCTTGCACTATGTTCAACAGGCACGAGATATAACTTGAGTTCATACGCAGCTCTTTGATGGCCGGGTCGTTCTCCTCCGTCAAGACGTATAAACACTGAGCTAATGAAGAGAAGTTTAGTACATCACAGACAGAGTTATACAAAGACGTACCAGCAGCATTAACAGTTGCAATCGGCAGCTTCGCCCGCGACTCCAAGAAGGCCATCAGGAAAGGGATGAGGTTGATCTGGTTCACCGCATTCAACGCTTTGTTCGAGGTCTCTCTACGATGGGTCATCATGTGAGTTCTCACCATGTTTATAGTGACGACCTCGGCGGTACGCACGATAAGCACCAGAAGATCGTTATCACATTATCTGCAAATTCGTATGCGAGCCGGGTGGCGTTTTCCGGGGCAAATTTGGGGTTTAGTAGTAGTTGGTCGAGTATTGATGAGATCTGTCGTGGACGTTAGACTTACTTATTGGGTAATGGGAAAAGGGTGGGCCGGACCTTGGGTACGAAAGCCTGGAGTGGGGGTAGTATCCCCTTGTTGAACATTTCTGCACATATTTCGTATCCACCGTCAATGCAAAGGTTCCTAGGCACTAATCAATGGGGGATTCAAATCGCAGATCGGAGACAAACCGCAATGCCCCGGCTGCCTCGACGACAACTTCCTCAGTGGTATCAGACAGCCTCGCAATAAGTTTACCAACGATGTTCCACCCCTGAAGCAGCCGTCGTGTGGATGGGTCATTTTGGATGAGATTCGAAACGGCGACACACGCCCAGATACGTTCTTGTTGATCTTGACTTGCCAGCTATATATGATACACACATCAGGTGATCGGTTAGAGGGGACCAGCAGGGAAAATCAGACCTTTTCGATGGTTGGGTGGATTGCTTCCTTCTTCGCGGTCGGGGTCGACGCGGACGCAGCGGTGAGACCGTGCTGTAGGTGCGAGTCTGGAACTCGCATGGGATTGTGCCGACGCATCGCGCGCTTCTTTTGTGTCTTGCCCATCTTGCGATGCGATTTCAAGCCGTGGCTAAGGACCAAACAAGGACAAACACGGGATTGAGTTGATTGAGTAGCATAAAGATAGTCCCCGAAAATATGGGGAATATTATCGAGGTATATTCTCCACACCCATTGCATCACATGCCCTTTGCACGTTCACCGCTAGGCAGGCTCAGAAGCCAAGGTGGTGGTCGGCGCTTGCTCAGGAGTATGACAGGTGCTCACGAGGTGTTTACGTTCTTGGAGACTTAGGTTTTGCAGGTTCGAATTTCAAAAAACCAGTCTGCCTGCTCCTGCTCTACTGGGGTATGGAGGCCATCTACTTGCTTAGTCAAGCCTCGCAAGCCGTCCTTCTCGGGTCGGGCTCATTACACGTAGGGCTTGCGTGTCGCTTTCCGGATGGGTACGTCGGCGTGATCGGGGAGGCTTGAGCCGCCCGGGCGCGCAGACGGCTGCGGTACCAGGTGGTTAAAGCGAGGACCACTCCCTGCTTGCCCCCGACCATCGCACCCAGATATGCCGTATCTGTTCAAAGTAACGCACGGGGATCAGACCAAGCGTCTGGCCTTCCAGGCGTTCCCCCGTTTCATCAATCTCCATAACAGGGTGCGTAATTGGCGCCGTTTCCATCGTTTCAGCGCTCGCTGACTGATACATCTGCGAATAGCTCATCGAGAACTTCGGACGTATTGATGGTGGCTACCGAGTGATCAGCCTCCGCACGTCGTCTGGCATCGTCATCTGCGACGTCGCCGAGCACGATGGTGACTGGGCCTCTGCAATTGCAAACTACGGCACGGACCGCCCTACTGCTCAGGTCGTCCTCCGCTGCGAGGTCCAGCCAGTCCTTGTCACCACAAGAGAGGCCGCGGAATCCAGTGCTGCTACCACTGCCCAGGAGGCGTCGTGCTGCAGCGTCAACGAGGGCAAACGAGAGATGAAGACCCTTTTGAACACCTTCCTCACAGATTTCAAACGTGCATATAGCGACACATTCATGGACGAACTCAATGTCTACGAAGGCCTTGGCACTCGCAGCCCCGCTACCGTCATCCCAGACCTCCCACGCCGCTCTGAGTCGGCCTCCGAATCCCCGAGCGCGCCTCTTTCTGATTGGACTGAAGAGGGTCCTCTTCACCCGAATATCTGGTGTGATCGCTGTGGAGAGGTACGTGGTCGGACTGTCACCGTCGGAGACCTCGCCTAATCGACGCTTCTTTCAAGCACATTCGTGGAGTTCGCTACAAGTGCAACGAATGCGCCGATTATGACCTCGTGAGCAGCCTTCTCCGTCTCACTCTCTTAATTGCTGACGTCCCCGCGTCTATTCCCTAGTGTGGCAAATGCACGAGGAACCACTCTGCGGACGCAATCCACTGTGCTGCGTTCGATCACACGTTTAAGCTCATCACCAGGCCGGTCTCCACGCGATGCCCCATCGTACCAGTGAACCTGTTCAATAACAACAGTAGTCCTCCTCAACCCGGTCCAGTCGTCCACCGTAACATTACCTGTGATGGTTGCAATAAGGGACCTATCGTCGGTGTTCGTCACAAGTGTCTCGATTGCCATGACTTCGACTTTTGCGACCGCTGCAAAGTGTGAGTAGCGCAGGTGTATATACCGGCTCTTTCTGCGTTCTGACGGGCTCTCTTAGCGATAATACAACCCACGACCCCAACCACGAGTTCTTCGCACTCCATGAACCAGGTCGCGTCGTTGTTCACGAGCGTCCGATGAGGAATGCACCAGCCCTTCGTGAGTTTTGATATTCCGATACATTGAATCCGTCTCACAATGCGCATTCAGCCAACCCTGCCGTCGCGACACCGCGACCAACACATATCGCTGCGTCCCCGCCTCGTGTGGCTCATAACGCGAGGTGCAATATGTGCAACAGTAGGATCTATGGCATTCGCTTCGTATGTTTGATTCCTCATATCTCCCGGAATGTACTAATGAATGTTCAGAAATGTATCGAATGTCCCGATTTCGACGTTTGCGAGTCCTGCCAAGCTATTACTAATGAGCAGCACCCCAACCACAGCTTTGTCAAGGTCTCTAAGCTCAATGACATTGTCTTCCGCCGTTCTCGCAGGGACATCGCCAAGCACCGCGCTATGTGCGACGCCCCTGGCTGCAGCAAGACTATTTACGGAGTTCGCTACAAGTGCATGCACCCTTCTTGCAAGGACTTTGATCTTTGTGCCGATTGCGAGGCTTTGCCCATCCCAGTCCACCCGATTGATCATCCCTTACTCAAGATCAAGAATCCCAGGACGATTATTCCTCAGATCCTTCGTGAAGGGCAAGAGATTAGGGAGAGGACAGAGCCCGTAATCCCAGCTTTGCCTGTCGAGCGCAACTTCCCATTGCCACAGATCCCCGTCTTGCAACCCTTGCCGGTCCACGCGGGCACCATAAGAGTACCTGTCATACCGCCGCGTCCCCCTTTGCCCGTGCCTGTGCCTATTCGCATCAACTCGTCCGCTCAGACGGTTGAGGCTCCCCGAGTCTCAAGTTCCACCCAGACGGTTGGAAAGCGCCGCAGCGTCGCGTCTGTTCAGACCATCAACTATGGAGAAGAGAAGAGCGTACAGGTTGAGCCACCTACCCCAGTTGCTGCGCCACGCATCATTCGTATCCCGATTGTCGAAGACGAGCCCAAGCGCGAACCTGAATCGCCCAAGATCATTGTGCTGCCTTCGGTCCCGACCACCGAGCCCGTTGCTCCCAAGCCCGCCGCTGTTCCGGTGCCCATCCCTCCGAGGCCAGAACCCATTAGCGTGATGATTCCTGTTATTCACCCTGCGATGCAGCCTACGATTGTCAAGGTTCCTTCTCCTCTAGTTCCTGAAGCTGTTCCCTCCCCGCTCTCCTCGTTTCCAGCTGTGGTCACCCGAACCCCTTCTCCAGTCCCCGCCCTACCTGCCTCATCCTTGGTTGCCTCTGAGCCAGAAATGACCCAAACCATCACTCAACCCGCAAGCCTTTATAGTAACTTCATCACAAGCCGCCCGGTCCTCGAGCCCATTGCGCTCTCTGCAGCCTTCGTTGAGGACATGAACGTTGTTGATGGAACGACTTTCCCTCCGGGTGCCGAGTTCATCAAGTGCTGGAAGGTGATCAATAATGGCCCGCATGATTGGCCCGCTGAGACCACCCTTGTCTTTGTTGGCGGCCATCGTATGGCAGCGTTCGCCAATGCCCCCAACTCGTACGATGTTGGCAAGGCTGCCGTTGGCCAGGCTGTCGATGTTTGGGCTGGTGATCTCAAAGCCCCTGAGGAACCCGGTGTTTACAACAGCTTCTGGAGGTTGAGGAATGGAGAGAACGGAGAGTTCTTTGGGCACAGGGTGAGCTTCGTCTACCAATCCCAAGGTTATAATGATTAACCTTCGGCATAGCTCTGGATTAACATTGAGATCGCTGCTCCTTCGTGCAGTGGCTCTGATATTGCCTCGCATCCTTCTCTATCGTCTTCAGAACTCGCTATGCCCGGTGGCTTCTACGAGACTCCGCAATACCCGAGCGTTCCTGCCAGCGAAAAGGCTGCCGCCACTGCCGCCACTGCCATTACTCGTCGTGACACCCTTGCATCATCCTCAATCGTCACGCCATTGACCTTTTCGAGTGGTCAATCCAACGATGACTCTATCTCTCTCTTAAACGACTCAGATCGGGATGATGGCTCCCTCGTCGATGTACCTGTTGCCACTACCACAAGCACGACTGCTGGTACTATGGTCACAGCCCGCGCTCCCTCCCCCACTGCAGAGGATGACGAGTGGGCAGTGGTGTACGATAGCGCGTCTTCTGTTGGTCACTAAACGCTATCCAGCTTGTGCTGTACCGACGATTGTACGATATTACTAGGTGATCACTTGAGTCGGCCTGCAACAAACGGGAATGGTCTTGACTGGTGTCTAAATCACTGTTCACCAACCCACCCCACCATCTATCTATCCAATGGTCTCGGTTTTAGCCTCAGTTTTGGTCTCGGGTTTATATGGCCCTTATGCTTCGCCATCTGTGTTTGACTGACTCGTTCCCCCGCTTACTTTGCCTGATTCTGAATTCGCTCGCCTTGTTTTGTATCTAGTTGCGCAACATGTGTTTTAGCGCTTAACTGGTTGCGTCAGATGATTTTGGGTCGGCGGCCGGCCGTGGTCTTTACGCCATTGGTGATCAACATTGGTCTCCAACGTTTCCTCCTTACCTCACCCACCGTTTTCTGTATGTCCCGATTCAGTGCTGAAGTTGTCGCCACCACTGCGTACGGTGACCAGAAACCTGGTACTTCTGGTCTCAGGAAACGGTGCGCCGAAGAAATCGCTTCTTAAATGAGCACTGACGGCTGATCGTGCGCTAGGGTCAAGGTCTTCCAACAAGAGGTCAGTGAGAGGGTGATTTTGTCTATTTGGATTACGACTGACGCGTTGATCTCGATCTACGGACTCATCTCGGGCTCCACATATGGATTGCGACGATTACAGCACTACACTGAGAACTTCATCCAAGCTATATTTGATGCTACCTCGCCCCAAGGTGCCACTATTGTCGTAGGCGGTGATGGGCGGTACTATTCCGAGCCTACCGTCCAGAAGATTCTCAAGATTGCCGCCGCCAACGGGGTTAAGAAACTTATCATTGGCCGAAACGGTATTCTCTCGACCCCTGCAGCCTCCAACATCATCCGCAAGTATCGCGCCGATGGCGGTATCCTCCTGACCGCAAGCCACAATCCTGGCGGACCCAATAATGACTTTGGTATCAAGTACAATATGTCGAACGGGGGCCCTGCGCCTGAGGATGTGACAGATCGGATCTTCGAGAAGGCGAAGGGTATTACCGAGTACAAAGTCCTCAATGCCGGGGAGGTGAGCCGCCGGAATTGGAAGCCCCTGCATCTCGATCAATACTGATGGCAGTGATATCCAGCTCGATTTGGAAGAGATTGGAGATTTCACGTATGGCCCACTCGAGGTTCAAATCGTTGATTCAGTCAAAGACTACCTTATCCTTTTGGAGGAGATCTTCGACTTTCCCCTCATCAGGAAGTTCCTTCAATCGGCTCCTGACTTCAAGGTCCTCTTTGATGGGCTGCATGGCGTGACCGGCCCCTACGCTCATGCCATCTTCGTCAAGAGCCTCGGACTTCCCGAGACCGCTGTCCAAAACTGCATACCCCTCCCCGATTTCGGTGGAGGACACCCTGATCCTAACCTCACCTATGCTCATACACTCGTTGAAGCCGTCGAGAAGAACAAGATCCAGTTTGGCGCCGCTTCTGATGGAGACGGCGACCGCAATATGATTTACGGCGCTGGCGCGTTCGTCACCCCCTCCGACTCCGTAGCGATCATCGCTGATTGGGCCGACTGCATCCCATACTTCAAGAAGGGCGGTTTGAAGGGACTCGCACGTTCGATGCCTACATCCGGGGCGATCGATCTCGTCGCTAAAGCCAAAGGTCTCGAATACTTCGAAGTGCCCACTGGCTGGAAGTTCTTTGGCAACCTGATGGACGCGGGTCGTCTCTCCATTTGTGGTGAAGAGTCGTTCGGAACTGGTTCAGACCATATACGAGAGAAGGATGGTGTCTGGGCTGTAGTCGCCTGGCTCAATATCATCGCTGCTGCGAACCAGACTAAAACTGGTATTGGCATCAAGGAGATCCTCCAAGAGCACTACGAGAAATACGGCAGGAGCTTTTTCTCTCGGTACGATTATGAAGAAGTGGAATCGGATGGCGCAAAGAAGGTAGTGGACCATATCAACCAAGGTATTGAGGGCGGGTCTTTAACTGGAACGAAGTTCAATTCGTCGACGGGAGAGTTTGAGATTGGCAAGACTTACAACTTCAATTATACTGACCCCATCGACGGTAGCGTCAGCAAGAATCAGGGACAAGTTATTAGCTTCACGGATGGGTCAAGAGTGGTGTTCAGGTTGAGCGGTACTGGCAGCCAAGGTGCTACGATCCGCCTTTACGTTGAGAGGTACACCAAGGAAGCAAGCGAATATGGCAAGGAGACTGCGAGAGGTATTGCAGGGCTGATCGAGGTTGCTCTTGAGATAAGCAAGCTCGAAGAGTATACCGGTCGGAAGCAGCCTACCGTCATTACTGTGAGCCTTACATGTTCTTTACAAGCGATCAAACGCTAACGAGCGTGCTATTAAATAGTAACGAAGATCTCATGTGAGACCTGAACTATGAAATCGAAAGGAATGCGGTGGAATTGAGAAGAGAATCACTCCAGGCCAGATTTAGATATACACATGCTATGTGGTACAGATGTAGGGGCTCTCGTGATCGAATCGGAACGAAAAGTGGCAGCCAGATGGTGAACGAGAGGACTAAGCGCCGTTGAGCGAGATGCCTTCGAGGCTACGCTCCTTCTCCTCGGCACGGGCAACCACCTCGTTAAGGGCTTTCTCCTTGACTCGTAATCGTTGATCCATGCCTAGGACAAGTAGTCGAACCTGTATCAGAGCTTTAGTGGAGGACGGTCTTCGGAATCAGTTCAATTACCTTCTCTAAGTGCTCTTGCATGTTTTCCTGCGTCGCTGTGGCAGTAGGAGCAGGTCGCGAAGGGAGATCGTCCGACATCGACGGGCGCCCTCGTGCAGTGAGTGGGGTTCCACCACCACTGGACCCAAGATGGAGGTTTGTCTAGGACGAGAAAGAATGGACAATCTACAGGAATAAAATGG
>Ga0307513_10006399_pt1 | contig 15389 bp, 14 predicted proteins | sample 15_EM_MG_FD_202174 | JGI IMG/M metagenome (GOLD analysis project Ga0307513, IMG submission 202174) | Populus trichocarpa ectomycorrhiza microbial communities from riparian zone in the Pacific Northwest, United States - 15_EM | ecosystem: Host-associated > Plants > Roots > Unclassified | place... | reverse complement strand
AATGGTTTATTTTGAGTTAAATTATATTTAAACCCGTTAAATCAATTGAATTATATCATATTAATTTCCACATGTATTTTTAAAAATTCTCTTCTAAAAAAGACATTAGCGACACCTTGAACTATTTTTACATTAAAAAAAAATAATCCAACTTAGAATGTAGCGTAGATGAATAATCTAGCAGATACCGGAAAGCTTTTCAATCCAAGCTGGGGTCGAAAAGGGCTGGCCGGCCGAGAAAGCAGTAATAAAATTGGGATACAATACACATTTGTTTAGTAGGAGCCAGTTATTTGAGTCGGGCTGGTTAGATGAACCGGGCTTGGACCCAGCAAATAATGATGGGTTTGTGGAATGTGGAGTGCTACTCAAGGATAACATGTTATTAAGCTAAGAAGAAAAAAAAATGGGGCTCCCGATAAGAAGAAGTTTCGAGAAGAGCCTTGAGGCTTCCAGTCTGGTTCACGGCCTTTTCCCCAATAATAATAACAATAATAGTTAATCCAATATTACAGGAACAATAAATTAAGAAAAACGTGGACTTTTCTTCCCTTGAAGCAATAGGCAATTACAGCAGCAGCCTCTCTTTTCGCAACCCTGCTCCTCCACCCCCACCCCGGCCCCCGCCACCGCCTCCATTAATATTTGATTATTTGGCTCAATATTTTATATAAAAAATTGGTTGTTATCGATCGATCTAAGATCTTTTCTTTCTTTCTGCCTGGTTGCTATTTAGTATTGGATTGATTCTTTATTTATAGAAAGAAAGAAAAAGAAGAGAGAATGGAGAATGGAGGAGGAGGAGACATAGAATGTAACAAAAATAACAAAGAAAAAGAAGGATCAGTAGGAGGAGAAGGCTCGTACAGGTATTGGGTGAGGGAGGCAACAGCAGATGCAGCTCCTCTCCCCCTTCCTAAGAAGCTGTCTCCTCAAGAACACCTTCCTTCTCAACCCAACAACCTTGGTTCTGTCTGGAATACGGTACCCTTCTTCTTCTTCTTCTTCTTCTTCTTCTTTTATCATTATATTTATATAATTTTTTTAATTGCTAATAAACTTGTGCAGGCTGGAACATGGGAGGAGAAAAATCTTAATAATTGGGCCACCCATAGGATAAAGGTGAACCTATACTCTATTTTATTGCTGAATTCACTCCTCTCTCTTTTATTTGTCACAATCAATATTACCAAATATTCTACACTTTCGTTCTTCCTGTATCTCAGGAGCTGCTCCTGTCGGTGGCCTCCTTGGAGTTCTCTGGTGGCAAAGCAGAAATAGCACAAGTGTCCAAATGTTCTGGTGATGTAAGTTCTTTTTTATCCCGTAAAGATGGAAAGTTTAGGCTAGATAAACACCTTGTTCTATAATGCATCTTCAAAGTTATTTTTTTTTTACATACAATATTTACAACAACAGAGGTTTAGAAATTTCCCTTCATGTCTGATGACTGACACTACTGTGTATTACTTTTGAAATGGTGCTCTAATATCTTTGAAATAGGCAAGAGAAGTTTCTTCTCTGTCGAATGCTTTTTGTAATGCTCTCAAAAACATGGTTAGTGATGCACATTCCTACATATCGTTGCTGCTTATACAAAAGGAACACCTTTGCCAGGCAGCTGTACTCTACCGATTAAATCCCAAGAGCTTCTAGCCTGTTTAATGTAAGAATAGATGACTTGATTGATTGATTCAGCTGCTTTAATTAAAACTCACTTTGCTAAGATTTGCCTCTCTTTTGGAAGTTACCAGTGGTCACATTCCTAATTTAGACAGCTCCTAGAATTTTTTCTAAGAAAAAAATAGAAGAAGTCTAGAGGAAGTTGAGATATCTATCTTGCTTTCCATTGAAAACTATTGTTCCTACTTTGGACCAATCCAAGACTTTTATAAGAGTATATGACAGAAAAGTTGCCACTTTGAACTACTCCAGTCCCGCTATCATATATCCACGTTGTTTTTATCTGGGGAAACAGGTAAAAAGACACTATATATTTTTTTATGTTGGTTGATTGCTGTCGTTCTGTGTTGTCTTTGAATTGTCCTATATATCGCTAATATCATGAAAAAGCAAACCAGAAGTTCTAGTGCTCTCTAGTGCAGATCGAAATTGGACTGAAAGTCAGAAAAATGTGTGATAATTGGTTACCACTTGATAATCTTACATGTAAATATGGCCCCTTTTAGATTCAAACCCTTATTCTACTTCACATTATTTTGTTGTTAGTGTTTTTCCTTCCTTTTTTTTTCCATTCTGATGTCTCATTATTATTTAAGAAGAGGCCCTGCACAAATATTTCTGTCATTATCATGTTTTCAATATCCTGCATATTTGATATGCATGGGAAGTTTAATTCGGTTACCACTTGAGTGAGCAGGCATTCTTGGTGATCGTGAGGAACAAGAAACGTGTTGGATATACCTATGAGTTGACATTGAAAGTTAAAGGTAATTTGTTGTCATTTAAAATGGCCTCCTTTCCCATCTTGATCTATCTACTCTATCCTGAAAGAGTTGTTATGTCCGTGGAAATAGGGGAATGGACTGTCAAAGAGGAGAAAAGGATGGTGAAGGGTGACATAGATTTTCCCGAGTTTTCATTTGGTGAGCTGGATGACCTGCAGGTAAGTTCTGTATTTCCATCCAAGTGTTTGGAGTATAGAATGAAATCTAGATGGAAGTGGCAGGAAAATATCGGGAAATTTAGGGTGACCTGTGGAAATATAGTGCAAAACCCCTCTGTATGTTAGGCCAGGTTGTTTTTGTGATGCTTTGCTCCCTCCTGCTTGCTCCATCATCTTCTCATCAAAATAACTAAAAGATGAGAAAACACTTCAGTTCTTTATTTAATAGCGTGGAATAGAGTAATTCCTACAGTGAGGGCTTGCTTGTAACCTGTAGTAATTCCATGAACAATTATATAGCAGACAAAAGGTCAAATAGCCCATAAACTTGCACGAGTCATATTAACCGGTGGCACTTTTATTTTAACAAACCATTTCTATGTGTATCTATCTTTATGGAGGTTTGTGCTAGCCTGTCAGGTTGCACTCATCTGTATATAGACTCTAGTCTAATGATTAATTAAAGATTTTTAATGATAAATCTTAATCTTTTGCTCTTGCTATTCTAGATGCAAGTACAGCTTAATGACGAGAAGGATCTCTCGCAGCAAGATAAGCTGCAGATCAGTCAGGATTTGAAGCTGTTTTTACAGCCTGTCCGTGAAAAGCTGCTCCAATTCGAGCAGGAACTCAAAGATAGATAGAAATGGGGGCCAGTAAAGGCATTTTCCTCAAGATCTTGCCTTGATTATGTTGTTGGACTGTAACGTTAATTTTTAGCAGTCCCCCCCAATATGTAAACGTAACAAAAGATCATTAAGACGACAGTTTCCTGTGGCCATGCACTGAAAAGGCGTAGGCAAACAGAACTTGAGATGGACTTTATTGGGTACTTTGATTATGTCACGTGCATCTTTCAGATTTATCTATGGTGGTTCTTTATTATGACACAATTTATTCCATCTTCTAGTTTATTAGAGGATGAAGTTGTGTTTTATATGGTGGTTGGTAACTTTGTGTGCATTTACTTGTACGGTCAACTGATGATGCTACTCTTGCAAGGTGAATTCTATTTTTCAGTGTGAGAAGTCTCCCAAGTGTTATTTCGATGAAATAGCTGAGACAGGAAACTCTGTTTTTAAAAATTATGAAATATTTTTTTATTTAAAATATTTTTTTTTTATGTTTTTAGATTATTTTAATGATGATGTTAAAAATAATTTTTTTAAAATAAAAAAAATTTATTTTAACATATTTCTAAATATTTAAAACTGCAATAACTAGAGAAATCTCGAACAGGCAAATTCCCTTGTGATGTTAGGCTCTGATGTCCCAATTCCTTCAGACTTTTATCTTACAGAACCTTGTACAACTCGAAGAAGGCCGTGCAGTTGTAGGAAATGCCGCACCCTTTCGAGATCTTTCCCTTTTTTAATTCGACGCAGGCCGTGTCGTTAATAAGCAAAATGTCTGCCGGTGTAAAGGTTTTACTCGGCGATGGATTAGAACCACTTTTATAGGAAAGAAAGTGAATTGAATCTTTCTACGTCAATGGATTTTTTCTTTTTCTTTTTTGGTAAATGGTACAGATGAATATGGAATCCAAATGCGAATTTCAATAAAATAAAGCAAATTTTATGGGAGACCAGGGAACTCAAGAAATTCTCCTTCATTAACATTAAATTAATTAGCAATTGTCGGCTCGACTAATTCGAAATAATTACTTGCCGATGGATTTCTAATAATGTAACAGCACAGAGGAAAGTTTTTGTTTTTTCACGTACTTTTCCTTGTTTTTTAGGATTCTGGATAGCTCTTACAAGCAACTTCAGTTTTGTGGTTATACTGGTATCGCCATGGAAAAAAAAATATTTCTTCAGATACTCTGCATGCTCTCAGAGATCAAATACTTCCAAGTAAGCACCAAAATAGCTCTGTGATGGTTCCAATTGATTCTACCACATCTTTTCCTCTCCTTCTTTTAAAGCTTGTGACTGCTAATCCTAACTTTTTACATGCTTTGCTTCTCGGTGTCAAGACAGAAGCACTCCCACCATTGCAGAGAAGAATGAAGCTTCATCGTCGGGCAATGACAATGATGCACGTGTCAATGAGCCCAACAGGTCAATGATTAGTATCTTCTTCTCTTTCCCTCTTTCTTCATTGGTTCATGGAAACCCTCCAATGAATTATTCTCTTGCAGAGACTTGCGAGTAACAGAGGCTTTGCGCACACAAATTGAAATTCAAAAGCTGCTGCATGAGCAGCTTAAGGTGCCTCGATGCCTTCTAGTCATCATGTTGTAAAATTGAGTAGAATGAAGAGTTCTTGAGGAAGTTAATGGAAGAACAGAAAGCGATTTCAACCCACGAGCCGCCATCATCTTCTATCCCTACTAAAATTGAGAGAGATAGAGAGCTTAATAGGTCACTGTTAAAATTGTTCATCGTCATTATCTGAGTTACAATTTCATTATTTTCAGCTTATATACAATGACTAACAACCTTGTAACTAACTCTACTAACTGAATTAACTAACAACTAACCAACTACAATTAACTCTAACTATCCTCACGTGCTCAATTCCTCATCAATTTCCCCAACATCACCCTCATCTTCCTTTATATAATTTTCAGCTTCTTGTATTTTCACACTACAACTTCCAATCTTTTCATCAAACTCTCCATTTTCAAAAGGTTCGTAAAACAGTTCACAATAAACAATATTTTTTATTATTCAAAGAATCAAACTTCACTTCATTTTCTTTAAAACTAACTTCTTGTTTCTTTCCAGAACTAATCTCAAATTTAGTTAAAGAAGAGCATTTTACCTCTTTGATCCATTGTAGTAAGTTCTTGATGTGATGAGAATTGAACATAAACATTCATTCCCTTTAGCCTTTATAATTGGTTGAATATTTATTTAGTATTGAAGAGCATTGATGGTTGAAATAATATCTTGAATTTTTAGGAGAACTTGATTTTTAACACGAAGCATAAAAAGCTTTCTTATAATCCTAAATGGTTGGAATATCTGAAACAAGCCGATTTTAAAAACTTTATACCCCACATTACAAACATAGGTAACTTTGGAAGGTCAGTCATTTTCGAACAACGCTCCTTAAAAGAAGTTGAACTTAAAGTGTCTTGGTGATTGGTTTCTGTTTGAACTATTTTTGTGAGTAAAAGAATCACCGGAGATGATTCTTTTTAGTTTTTAAATCAAAGTATTGGTTTCTTGAAGTTGTTGGCGAATGTTTCACACTCGTTTCTCAAATCTATCATGTGTTCTTCCAAAGCTTTCGATGCTGCTTTCCACCGTTGTTAATACTTTCTTGAACATAAGCTACCTTCCTTTACCGTTGGATTCCAACGGCTTTGATACAAATTGTTAAGAATCTTTTCTCAACAAACAATTGTTTTAGAAGAAAAATTGAGGGATAAGTAGAAGAGGGTTGAGAGAGATAAATGGTTAAACAGTTAGCTGCTAAAATTGTTCAGTGTCATCATCTGAGTTACAGGTTTGTTATTTCCAGCTTATATACAATGACTAACAACCTTGTAACTTGTTCTTGTAACTTCTTCTTCTTTTCTCCTATTCCTTTCTAGTAGTAACTTGTTAAGGCAGAAGCCTAACAAGTTCAAACTTGAAAGCGAATAACCAGGAGATGAAAAAACAAAGCAAAGATTTATGATTGATGGAATATTAATCAGTCCCTGATCAGCTACCATGGTTGCCTGTGCTCCACTCACTATATTAATTATGAGATTATCGTCATCTCCATCAATATCACCTTCATTCTCTTTTAAGTTGTGAATTATCAATTGTTTTGATGGAATCATCAACTTCATTTTCGAGTTCAATCTCACGACATGTATTGTCTGAAACATATTCCATCTGAAAGAGCTTATTCATAACAGAATTCATCATATTGAGTTCTTCCCCATCCATCCCGGCACCCTGTTCTTCCATAGTAGGAATGTGTCTGTGTTTAGGTGGAGGAGGACCAGAGTGTCCTTCACCATCACGGAAATGTTTGGGAAGAGGAGGTGCTTCAACACGTCAGAAACTGTATCTGTGTTTGCCAGTTCCTTAAAAGGTATTGATTTCAACCGCACCACAGAGAGACGTTTACATGCATAAGCCAATATTTATATAGCTGGAGACTGACATATGCAAGAGTGACGATGATAATACCAGTGCTCCACCTTTCCTAATCTGGGGAAGAAGAGGCGAAGTTGATTATTTTCTGAAAGGGGCTGTTTGCTGGTGGGCTTTCCAGAAATGGGCTGTTTCTTGTTGGTGGGATCATCTTGAGCATGATCATGATTAGGAGTGCTCTTGATAAAGATAATGCTCTTCGGCCTTCTCAAGCCTAAGCTTTCCACCCTTCCACACACACCCATTATACTGCACATCTCATCACTTCATCTTCTTCCTCTTTCCCTCTTCCCTCTGTTTTGTTTACTAGTCAGTAGCCTCCATCCCCAGTCCCAGTCCCAGTATAATAGTATAACTTTGATTGATGGTGGGCTCTTGTTTAACATGAGTGGGCTAGCATGGCCCAACCCAACTCTCTCCCTCTCTCTCTGGTATTAAAAATCGGGAGGGAGGGAGGCAGAGCAGAGCTAAAAGCAAAGTAATAATAAATAAACGCCATTTTCATTCAATTCAGAGAGAAACAGGAATAACAATGTATAAAAAGAAGGAACCTTGTAGGAATTTTCAGCGTGGCAGGTATTTAAACACCTCTTCTTCATCCTTCTCAATCATCAGTATCTTCTTCTTATTTGTCAGCAGCTAATTATTATCGTACGGGTGTAGGGTTTAATTGCTGATACTAACTACTCTGCTGTTTTTGTTTTTTGATTTAGCTGTCAGTATGGTGATAGATGCAAATTTCTTCATGTCACTCCTCAGCAACCCCCCAAATCCAGCAATAATCCCTTTGGATTTGGCAATCAGCAAACACCCAATAACAACAATAATAACTCTTTTGGATTTGGCAATCGACAGCAACAGCAAAGACCCAACAGTCCTTTTGGGTCTGCCCCTAATAATTCTGCTAATAACAGACCTCAACAGTTCAAGGTTCTTTCCCTTCCTCCCTCCACACTCACACACACATTGCTTTAACCCACAAGTTTTTCTTCTTCTTTTTTTCCTTCTTCTTCTTTTTATATATTGTACATGCTTGCATTTTTACGCTTATTACTCGATCATGATTTTATTTATTTTTATGATTCGTTTTTTTGTTACTCATAATAATACTTGCTGCTTTATTGTGTTTGTGCTTCAGCCTTTTGAGAATAAATGGTCCCGTGGTGCCTCTGTCCCTTCATCGCGTCAACGACCTGACAGTCAGCCTGCCAATCATAAGTAACTTCTTCTATTTACTACTCTCAAGTGACACAACCTTGCTGCTATACCTTCAAATAAACAATTTCATTTATTTTTGCTGAGACTCTGTTTTATTTGTACCTAATTAAATTGTCCATTTGGCTTGTTTGCAGTTGCGCGGATCCTGATTCGTGTAAACGTCTCATTGCTGAAGATTTTGAGCATGAGAGACCGCTTTGGAAGCTTACATGCTATGGTCATTTGAGAGAGTATGTCGTTCTAACTCCCATTTATCACTTGAAAAAAGCTTGAAACATCCGCAGTATAGATCATATGATCATCAATTGCCAATGCATTCACGTTGTATATAGTTATTTCCTTTGTTTCTACGTTCATGGTGTACTATAATGTTGTTTTCTTGTCATTTTCTTGGATCCTGTCTTTGGTCTTGTAATCTTGCGTTTAAGCCCACATTTTTATTCTTTCAAACAGAAATAATCCCATTTGTGATGGACATCAATTAGTGAGAGTTAAACAACCATGACCAGTTCTCTAGAAAAGGTTTTGGATTGAATAGAATTAAAACAGAACATTTGCATTTCTTTATTAGCTACACCAAGGATAAAGAAGACACCTAGGTTCCATCATGCAAAAAAAAAAGAAGATGGACATTCAAGAAGATATACCCCTAGAGTCAAAGTAGTTTGATTGAAATGGAGAAAAGGGACTAGCACAGTCCCTGTTAGGCTGAAAGGATGAAATTCGATGATAAAACAATCATTAGGAATGAAAAACCAGCTTGTGCTTCTTGAAAATGCATGTTTGGAATACATTTCTGAAGTAATGTGATTATGAATGATGATACTAAGTTTCTATAATCATGGCTTTTTTATGTCTCAATGGACTTCCACCATCTGATTTGAAACTGTCTGACAAGTTTTGTTCCTTTCTTTTTATTTTGAGGATGCATTGGACTGAGCTTTTCCTTTTGTCTGTATGCAGTGGCCCTTGTGACATTATTGGTGATGTTAGTTACGAAGAATTGCGAGCTGCAGCATATGATGATTATAAGCGTGGGTTGAGCTTGCAATCAATTGTAAGAAAAATACAGCAGACTGCTTTCCCACTCTTCTGCTTGCTTATACTTTATTAACAGCAGATACTAATGTTTTGTTATCCATCATCATTTGTTCTCTCACTGTTTCTGCTTGCGATTTTGTTTTCAAACACGTGGAATTAAATCTGAGGAGTTTACAAAGTTAAATAGACAACTGAAACTTTGAGGGATGCAATTAAAACTATGTATAACTTTCTAGGGCATATCAAAGGAAACAACCCTTCATAGATGCAATAGTGAGTCCTATGGATGATGGGATTCATATTCTTATGTATGTGGATGGGACATTGGTATGAGATTTGAGAAATCTATAATATATTGAAGTGAAACTTCCCGGAGATGATATATTCAAACTGTTGCTTCAAAAAAACTCTATTTTTAATTTTTATGGTTTTATGAACAATCACATAAACTATGTACTGATTATTGCTTTTATTTGAGTAAAATCTGGTAAAGCCACAAAGAACAGAAGAAAAGATTAAAAAAAATCACTTTGGCTCTAGAAGGATGCCATTGTAGATGAGCATAGAGATTAGATATCTAAGTTAAAACTAATGTTGCTGCCCTTGTTCAGTTATTACTAAACACATCCTTTGCAGGTTGAAAAGGAGAGAAATTTACTCAATTCGAAGTTGATCGAGTTCAATAACCTTCTCCATAATCCCAATATAGCTCCCTCAAAGCCTGCTCCTGCTGGTCAGAGTCCATTCTTCGGAGCCACTGCCAATGCAACTCCAGCTGCTGCTCAAAATACTGCCCCTCCATCAGTTTCCAGTTTTGGTCAACTGGGGACTTCTCTTAATATGAGGTTTTTGTTCCATTCTTTCCTTAGACCCATGGTGCCTGCTTGATTTTATGTCTTGAAATCCTGTTCCTAATATTTCTTAGGCTTTCATTAGTCATTTTAAGCAAATTGTCTCTGTTTTCTCAGGTCTGCTACACCATCAAATAATGCCTTTGGGCAACCAAGTCAGCCTTTGACTGCATTTGGAGTAAGGCAAGAAAACCTTTCAGAGCGTTCTGATTTTGTTTCAGTCATGAAATTTTGTTCCTTGCTATCTCCTTGGCTTTTTATATATGTTAAGCAATTTTCTTTTCAGCCCCTCTGCACCATCAAACAATGTCTTTGGGCAATCAAATCTTCCTTCAAATTCTAGTCAGACTGTGAGTGCATTTGGGACAAATAATTTTCTCTCTGCAAACGCCTCAAATTCTAGCCAGACTTCAAGTGCATTTGGAACAACCAGTTTTCCATCCATAAATGCCGGTGCGATTTTGTAGGTTTTAGTATTTTCTGTTTTGATGTGCATGTTATGATCTATGCCTTCTGATTATTAGTCATATGACAGGCCTGCTTGGCAGCCAACTTCCTAATCAGGCACTTGGAAATTCCTTCTCCCCCAATATAGCAGGCTTTGGCAACAGTGGTGTAAACAGCATTCAAAATATTTCTTCTTCTCCGTTGTCAATGCAAAACCCATCAATCCACCCTCTTAGCATTTCCAACGGGCTCAATTCAGCTTTTAATGCAGCAGGGCAAGCTACTACAAATGTTCAGCCAGTGTAAGCATGTCAAGAACGTGTAGTTTTAAAGCAAACTAGAAGTGGTCTGTTGAAATTATGAATTTCTGAGTGCCACTTCACGTTCTAAGCATACACAATGATGTATGTTTTGAGTTGGAATTGCTACTTATAACAATCAAGACCTCTCTTCGTCATTGTCAGAAGTTTAAGGTTTGAGAACATTGAATTTGCATTTGCTTCACACAATTTTCCTTAGTTGAATTTTCCTTAGCAGAAGGCATTCTTTTTCCATATAGCTTGCATCTAGGATGAATCCAAGTTCATATTTAGTTATCGTGTTTTTTTAACCACTGTTCTCCAGCTTGACATTTATCTTCTTTGAACTACCTTCTACTCAGACATAATCCTGTCTCTTTACTGGGTATTTTTGTAGATGGAATTTGAAAAATGTTAAGAACACAGAATCCTAATTTGTCTATTGGCTCATATCAGATGCGTCCTACTAAATTTTTGTTTGCCTTTTATAATCCTTCAGAACTATGGTGCAAAGGGAGACTGTTTCTGGGGATGCAAGCATCTGGTTGAAGGAAAAATGGATTCCTGGAGAGGTATGGGATTCCTTGTGTGCTTCTCTTACATGGGACTTGCAATTAGATCTGTGTTTCCAGTCAGAGGTTTATGAACTGAGAGATCAGTTTTTGGTAGCCCATAAATTTTGAGAAACTGAAATATGGAAGGAGCTAGAAGTGTCAGCACTGCAACTGCAACTGCATTAGCAGTTGGTTTTTCTATGCAATTACTTTTTAAGTGAATTTTAGGCTTTGTAATGCTTGATTTCTGGAACTTAGTGAGTCTAATTGGTCTCTTCCTTGTGCATACCCAGATTCCAGAAGAAGCACCTCCTGAAGAGTATGTCTTCTAGAAAATATTTTGCTGTTGACCGACGAGCTGTAGAAGCGCATTGCTGATACTTGAACGAGAGGGATGGATAGCCAGTCTTTGGCAACAAAAAAAAGAAGAGAAAAAAAAGGTGCATTCTGCAGCAGTTTTCCAACCTTATTTATTTTTTTGAAGTATTGCTGTAGGAACATATTTTTGGACATAAAAGAAGGAAATGTGATTGTTGCCGGAATTTGTGTTCTCGTAAAGAAATGTGGTTTCACTGGCTGGGACAGCTGAATCCTGGTATATAGAGCAATGCAAGCTTTTACCATGGTACTGGATGCCTTACCGAGAAGGGGCATGTCTAATAGAATTATGTTTTTTTCTTTTCTCTTTGTGTAAATCAAAAGGGTTATTGCGGTCACGGACTCAAAAATGCCTTTACAGCCAATAATATTGAATTTGTAAATATTTATGTATTTTGTAGTTTTGTTTCCAGCGAAGTGATGATAAATTTGTTTGATCTTTGATAAAGGGTTGGGCCATGAGAGGCTCTGGTTATCCATCTCTCTCATACAAGCTTAATTAAGCTAAGAATTCAAAATTAAATATAAATAATAAACTAACAAAAACAGTGCTTTCTTTACCTCCATCCAGGCATTTAAAATCTTCAGAAAACTTATGATTGCAAACCAATAGTCGAATAAGAATTTTTGCCTGTTTTTATTAGACATGTCATTTGTTATATCTAGATATTTTTTAAAAAAACTTAACCACTAAGTATTAAGTATAAAGCTAGATATTTTTTAAAAAATCTTAACCGCTAAGTATTAAGTATAAAGCTAAAAGGTGTGGTGTTTTTATTGTTCTTATCTTTTTTATGTATTTTTTTTTATATAAATAAGTGAATTGAAATAGTTGATTTTTTAAAAAAAATAAAATGATCAGGGTTTTCTACACAATTGAGCTCTTTTATTTGAAAGATAAAGAATTAAAATGAAAAACACGAGTAAAATAGATGGTTTCTCTGCAATTTATTTGAAAAGCTCATTTTAGTCCTATTTTTTTAGACTATTAGGTAACCAGTCTTTCTAATTTTAAAAAAAAATACATTTTAGTATCAAATTTTAATTTTCTTTTTCTTTTAGTCTTTTTTTTTTGTGGAGAAGAGAGGGAGTCATTGGATTCCAGTTTAGAGAGAGAAAATTACGGTTGGTGAAGATTTTGGCCACCAAAACAGTTGATTTTTGTGTCAAATGGTTCCGTATGATGAGGGGAGTTAAGATTAGGTAGGTTTTTTTTAAACCTTGAAAATACCTAGAAAAACATATCTGAGCTCTAAAAGATTTTTGGTTTTGAGTTGATTTTGGGTTATGGATCGGTTTTTTAAGGCATAGATTGGTTTAACAAAGTTCTTAGATGTTTTGGATCAAAAATAGGTGGAAAATAGGTTTGAGGGTAAAAAAATAAACCCTTTTTTCCCTGCAACACCAATGATTGAAACCTAGTGATTAATAGACATCACGTCGTCTTTTTTTTTGTTCAGCTCATTGGGGGTGGACGATGTGCACTTAAAATAAAATTAAAGGCTCATGTGCATGGGTCTGAATCTGTAAGTCCGTGTGCGGGCCCTTTCTATGTGGGCCAGACATAAGGCCTGACTTCATTATTTTTTTATTTTTTTATTAATATAAATTCATTCCTTCTCCATGTTTTCATATTAGCCCTTAAAGTTCCTTTTCTTTTGATTTTGTCCCTGATTTTTTTATATCTATTTGTTTTGTTTTAATTCATTTCTCAAATTTTCTTTTGTCTCCAATTACATCTTCCTTTTAATTTTTTTTGTCTATCAAATTTGGTCCTCATTATTTTGATTTTATTTAAGACAGATTTTTTAATTTGTTTTCTTTTTCAATTTCACCCCTTCATTTTTTTCTCTTTACATATTTGATGCTCATTCTTCTTCTTCTTTTTGCTCTTTTTGTTTTTTATTTTTTTTGCTTTGATTAGTTTTTTTTTTCAATTTTATCATTTAGCATTAAATTGGTTGACAAATGAAATTTTTAATTGGACTTAGGTTTTCAATTTCACGAGTTACGGATTTAGAATATTAACATAGGTTTAAACGATTCGCCTAAATCAATTGGTATGAGTTTAAATAGTAAATTTACTATTTTTTCTCCCTTAATTATTGTAGATTGGCTATTTTATAATTGATTGAAGTTATTATTATCTTTTTTATACTTTTTTTTTAAGTTAAGTTTCTATAATGCTTATAAATGCAAAACAACACTTAAGTTGGCCTGATATTTTTTTTTTAAATCACTTTTAAAGCTTGACTTCAAGTGAGGGGCAATTTGATCTTTTACTTAATATCAATAATAATAATAAAAAAATTATTTTTTATCAGTTTCATCTATCAATATTTAGTTAGTTGAGAAATAGATTTCGTGAATGATATTTTTTTGTTTTGTTTAGAGTTATCACGATTTCAAACAAACATCTATTTTTATTATTGATGCTTAGTTTTGCAAGCATTTAATTTCTATTATATAATTAAATAAAAATTATTTTAAAAAAATTATTAAACCAAGTTAAATTCGTGAACCGGGTCACGTGTGATTGGGTTCATCCAATATGTCATCGTCTCAATATTTTTTTAAAATCTTCTTGGTTTTTTTGATAAGTTGATATATGCTTTTACTGGTCATTCAAGTTTTCTTTAAACTCATTACATCAACCAATTCACATTGTGTTAGCTCTTATATGATTTGGTTAAAAACGCACGTCATGCAAGGAAACAAGTCAAGGAATTTCAAGATTTAGCCGCTTACCCGGGTTTAATAGCATTGTCAAAAAATTCCCACACTCTCAGTGTTTTTTTATGTTTAAAAAAAAGTTGGTCCAAGTGTGCGGGCCGATGAACTAGTTACTATTTAGTTCGAAAGTATACTTACCCATCTAGATCAAAAACATAACATATATTTTAGTTTTTTCACATAGGTTTAATATATCTGTATTCATTTGATTGGAATTGAAAATCTCAAAGGCTATGCATCGCTTTACACGATCCAACCATGCGTTTTAAAATTTTTAATTTTTTTTAAAAAAATTTTTATGTTTTGAATCGTTTTGATGTGCTGATTTCAAAAATAATTTTTTAAAAATAAAAAATATATTATTTTAATATATTTTAAAATAAAAAATATTTTAAAAAATAACCACAACTACATTCCTAAATATACCTTAATTTTGTAAAATATTTTTGACCACTATACTATTTTCTAAAACAATTCCAAATATGAAGCCTCACCTATTCCTTTACCTGCTGCTTACCTGAACAACAACAACTACGACTACGTATGTAACGTACTGCCATCGCATCACAACCGCAGAATAATTCTCCAACGCAACGCGTTTTCATTTTCAAATTTTCATTTGTTTTAATAAAATAAAATAAAAGATTCTGAAATTTGGACAAAAGCCACTCCCATCTCCAAACAAACATCGTGCAGACAGTGTAATTTGAGGGACCCATGTCCCCCCCCCCCCCTCTCTCCTCACCAATCAAATAACTCGGCTGGATCTCCCTAATCCCTCCCTTCTAATTTTCTAACCTCGCCATTTCTTGCAACTCCACCCAATACTATCCGATGAGTTGGAAAATTCCATTTCAAATTAAACTACGTAGAATGTATGCTTTTTTTAAAAAAATACTTTTATATTTAAAATAATATTAAAGTAACTTTTTTATATTTTTAACATAATCACTAAAAAAACATTAAAAAACATTAATTTAATAATTTTTCCAAATAAAAACACTTTTAAATAAGAGTAGAAGCTCTTCCAAACACCAATAATAAACTCGGTCCACCTGGATTTTTAGGCTGTAATGTCTGGTTTATATATATATATATATATATATATATATATATAAATAAAGAAAGAAAGACATTGATTT
>Ga0307513_10006398_pt1 | contig 15392 bp, 6 predicted proteins | sample 15_EM_MG_FD_202174 | JGI IMG/M metagenome (GOLD analysis project Ga0307513, IMG submission 202174) | Populus trichocarpa ectomycorrhiza microbial communities from riparian zone in the Pacific Northwest, United States - 15_EM | ecosystem: Host-associated > Plants > Roots > Unclassified | place... | reverse complement strand
ATGATCTCTCTGAGACTCGTGACGGCTTGCTCCTGCACGTAAAACTCCGCCAGTTGTTGGAGAACGACGACGGGCAGAATCACTTTCTCGATACGGTTTTCGATGAGAAAGCGGCCAAGCGCATTGACATCCTGACGCAGCATCTCGGGAATGATGACAAGCGTGCCTCCGTTGCTCCACGTCGAGAACATCTCCATAAAACTCACGTCGAAATTGAGCGAGGCGAACTGCATTGTCCGCAACGGCTCCGGTCGCATCTCTCGCATCCAGTGAATCAGGTTGACGAGCGAGCGATGCGGCAGCCCGACGCCTTTAGGCGTGCCGGTTGAACCGGAGGTGTAGATGATGTAGGTGCGGTGTTCGTCCGTGCTCTGACGTGTGGGATTCTGCGCGCTCTCCTGTGCGATCTCAGGCCAGTTCGCATCAATGCTGACAACTCTCGCGGCATGGCCTCCATCGCCGCCGGGGAGACGCTTTCGCAGATGCTCCTGCAACAGGACGACGCGCGGCTGCGCATTGTCGAGGATCACGCGCAGGCGTTCATCCGGGTAGGTCGGATCGAGCGAGACATAGACGCCACCGGCCTTGAGAGTGCCGAGCACGGCGATCATCATCTCGATGCTGCGCTCCATCAACACGCCGGTTACGACATCCGTGCCGACTCCGAGCCGTCGTAAGTGATGCGCCAGTTGATTGGCGCGCCGGTTCAACTCCGCATAGGCGAGACTGCCTGCCTCTGACCTGACCGCCGTGTCGTCGGGTGTGAGTTCGACCTGCGCTTCAAAAAATTCGTGGACGAGTCGCTCACCGGAGTATTCCTTGCCGGTGCTGTTCCATTTATGAAGCATCAGCTCGCGTTCGTCCGCCGTCAGGAGCGGCAGCAGGAACACCGGCCGGTCGGGGTTGGCGACGATGCCTTCGAGCAGCATGCGGAAGTGTTCCAGCATCCGCGCTACGCTGGCAGCTTCGAAGAGGTCTGTGTTGTAGACACACGTGGCAACCAGACTTTTCGCGCTTTCGACGACGTGTAGTTCAATGTCGAATCTCGTTGCCGAAGAGTCCGACCCGACCGCGCTCATCGAGACGCCCTGTAGCCCGCCGCCGACGTTCGTCACCGTGTGCAGTATGAACTGCACCTGAAATAAGGGATTGCGTCCGATGTCGCGTTCGGGTTCAAGTTCTTCGACGAGCCTTTCAAAAGGCAAGTCCTGATGGGAATAAGCGCCGAGCGAAGTTTCTTTCACGCGCCTGAGCAGTTCGCGGAAAGAGGGATTGCCGGAAAGGTTCGTGCGCAGCACGAGCGTGTTGACGAAGAAGCCGATCAGTTTTTCCGTCTCGAAGCTGCTGCGGTTGGCAATCGGAGTGCCGACGATAATATCTGTCTGTCCCGTATAACGCGCGAGCAGAGCCTTGAAGGCGGCCAGCATCGTCATGAACGAAGTCGCCCCTTCTTCTTTGGCGAGAGTGCTGAGTCGTTGGGTCAACTCCTGCGGCAGCACCAGAATCTCGCGCGCTCCGGCAAAGCCTTGCATCAGCGGACGCGGATGGTCTGTCGGTAGTTCCAGCATCGGAAGATCACCCGACAGCTTTTCTCGCCAGTAGCCGAGCTGGCGTTCCAACACTTCGCCTTGCAGCCACTCTCTCTGCCAGATGGCGTAATCGGCATACTGAATGGGCAGTTCCGGAAGCGGCGATGCTTCGCCCCGGCTGAACGCGGTGTAGAGAGTGGTCAATTCACGCATGAAGATCGCAGTTGACCATTCATCGGAGATGATGTGATGCAGCGTCAACAGCATCGCATGATCTTCCGTGCTGAAGCGTAATAGCCTGACGCGTAACAAAGCATCGCGCGATAGATCGAACGGGCGTTGCGATTCCTCTGCCAATACCCTTTTGATTTCATTCTCCCGGCTGCCCTCCTCCACTCCCGAAAAATCCTCGGCCTCCAGATTTGACGGCTGGTGCGGCATGACGATCTGGACTGGGATGGCATCCTCGGCGGAGAAGGTGGTGCGGAGAGCTTCGTGGCGGCGGACAACTTCGTCGAGGGCGCGTTCGAGGGCGTGGGCGTCGAGGCGGCCGGACAGGCGTGCGGCGGAAGAGATATTGTAGGCGAGGTTGCCCGGTCGAAGTTGTTCCATGAACCAGAGGCGATGCTGCCCGAACGACAGCGGGGCGGGTATTCCTTTCTGCGACCTGACAGGAATCTGTATCTCGGCCTTCGCGCCTGAGATGCCGCGCATTCGTTCTTTGAGCAGAGCCTGCTTCGCCGCCGAGAGCTTCGATTGACGCAGGGAAGAATCACTCATCGAGATTAATGCTCCTTGAAAGATGTTTTTGCGCCGAGAACTACGATCCTGCCAGCCGGCATGCACGCACGCTGCGGCGCGCTTTGTATTTAATGCAATCAGCTCAACGGAACACTTCCGGCTTAACTCAAGCCGGTGGCTGCCAGTCGTCGGGCCGGGAAGCAGGCCGTGCCAACTGTCTTCTGATTTCGGCGCTTGAAGAGTTTCTCTGGCTGCGGAACTATGGTCAAGGAAGAGTGAAGTCTCACATCATTAGCCGAGCGGCACATGCCTTCAGGAATTGGCATTGTAACATGGCGCGCAAGACACTCACACCACCGCAGCAGACGCCCGTATCCGGCCCGCACACAGGCGTGCAAAACAGCGCGACCGGAGTTTTACTTTCCACTGCGAGGCGTGAATTCTCGTATCTTTGAATTTGCAACCCTTTCGACTATACTTGATTTTCGGGCAGACAATTGCCGTTTGTTTAAGATTCCTCCCCGCCCTTTTCAACAGCATGTATCGCTCTTAATCTGCCAGAGACACTAAGCGGCAGGTAGGCAGAGGTTATTCAAAATGAAATTCTTCGCATACACTCTCACGCTCGTCCTCAGTCTCTGCTGCGGCATTAATGAAACCTTCGGCCAGACGCCCGTGACATCACCCGGCGGGGACAATTCCCCGAACGGCTCGGCCATCACCGCCAACTTCGCCTTCGGCGAAGTCATGACGCTCGACGCGGCCAAACGGCAAATCGACATCAGGACAGGGCAAGGCACAATCGCCGCGCTGTATGACGACAAGACAAAGTTTGTGCGCGTGCCGCCGGGCACACGCTCTTTGGAGAATGCCACTCCGATCACACTGGCGGACGTGGCCGTCGGCGACATCGTGATGGCGCGCGGAACCGTCTCGCAGGATAAAAAACTCGTGCAGTCGAGGCAAATCATCCTGATGAGCAAGAGCGCCATCGCGCAGAAGCGCGAGCGCGAGCGCGAAGAATGGGGCAGTCGTGGAATCGTCGGGCGCGTCACGGCCATCAATCCCGCAACGAAAGAGGTAAGCGCGCTCGTGCGTGCGGCAAACGGCGAACAACCGATCACGATCCTGGCCTCTCAATCCACCTTTCGCCGTTACGCGCCGGACTCCATCAGATTCGGCGACGCCAAACCGAGCACCTTCGAGACGCTCGCGGTAAACGACCAACTGCGCGCCCGTGGACAAAAAAGCGCCGACGGCACGAAGTTCAACGCCGAAGAGATAGTCTCCGGTTCGTTTCGCATGGTCGGCGGCGCGATCACGTCTATCGACCCGGCCAAGCGCGAAATCACCATCAACGATATTCCGACCAAAAAACCGCTCGTCGTCGTTGTCAATGAAAACTCCACGCTCCGCCGCATACCGCCGGAAATGGTAGCCGCGCTCAATCAAAAGACGGCTGCGGCGGGCAGCGGCGCGGCCTCGCCCGCTTCCGGGGCTAAACCGGGCGAAGGAGATTTTCAGGAGATGTTCGACCGCCTGCCGGTAATCGCAGTCAGCGATCTGAAGGCAGGCGATATGATCCTCGTTGCGAGTTCGGCGGGCGCAAGCCCGTCTCAGGTAACGGCGGTGATGCTCGCCGCCGGACTCGAACCTCTCTTCAATCGTCCGCAACCACGCCCCGGCAATCGCCCGCAGGTCGGCGCGGTAGGGCTGCCGAGCGGCGTTTTCGACGGCATCATCGGCACGCCCTGAATCGCTTCAGCGTCATCTGTCATTCAGGCGCGCATTTTGTTCTCTGCATCATCTGACGGGCAAAATCTTTACTCCCACACTTCTATATCACCTCATCAAAGCGAGGAATAGCGAGGAATTTCGATGACTTTTCTTGAGAGTTTTCACCGACGATGTCTCACCCTCATCATAGGTGTGGCCCTTTTGTCTCACACCGTCGCGGCGCAACAATCACAGGGACTATTACGCGGGCGCGTGGTTGACGAATTGAACGCCGTCATCGTCAAAGCGTCGGTCAGTGTGGAGGGCGCAGCCGGGTTCACAAGAACGGTTGATGTTAACTCGGATGGTGAATTTGCCATCGGCGGCTTGCCCCCCGGCAAGTATATCGTGCGCGCCACGGTGGAGGGCTTCGCCCCTTACGAGAGTGAAGAGATAGAGGTCTTGCCCGGCGGCCGACAGACGCACGACATCGTGATGCGCGTCAGGCTCGAAGCGCAGGAAGTGAATGTCACCGAGAGAGGTGCGCTCAGCACCGACCCCGAAAACAACGCGGGCGCGCTGATCATCTCCGGCAGAGACCTCGAAGTGCTGCCGGATGATTCGGAAGATTTGGCGGCGGCGTTGCAGGCGATGGCCGGCCCTTCGGCTGGCCCGAGCGGCGTGCAATTTTCCGTTGACGGCTTTACCACTTCGGGGCAGCCCCTGCCGCCCCGCGAAACGATCCGCGAAGTACGCATCAACCAGAATCCGTTCTCCGCCGAGAACGACCGCCTCGGCTTCGGCGTGGTGCAAATTTTTACGCGCCCCGGCACGGACAGGCTGCGCGGTGATGCCACGTTTGCCTTCTCGGATGAAAGCCTCAACTCGCGCAACCCTTTCGCACAGAACCGCGCGCCTTATCAGTTGCGTTCTTACGCGGGAAATCTGAGCGGCAGCGTCGTCCCCAAGCGCGCTTCCTACTTCCTCAGTTTTTCGCATCGCGCGACAGACGATAACGAAATCGTCAACGCCACGATTCTCGACCCCCTCCTGCTGACGCCGACGCCGTTTCAAAGAGCCGTGCTGACGCCGCTCGGGCGCACCAACTTCAACCCGCGCTTCGATTACCAGATCAACCAGAACCACACGCTCGTCGCGCGTTATTCCTTCTTCCGCGCGAGTTCGGAAAATATCGGCGTCGGCGGTTTCTCCCTGCCGGAGCGCGGCTACGAGTCGACTAACGGGATTCATACTCTCCAACTGACGGAGACGGCAGTCATTAACACCCGGATCGTCACTGAATTTCGCTTTCAATACATCTACGAAAACCGTCGAGACTTCGGCAACACTGCGCGCCCGACGATCAATGTGCTCGACTCTTTCATTGAAGGCGCGCCGCCCGTCGGTCTCTCTTCCAATCCCGAACGCCGCCTGTGGTTTCAGAACAACACGACATTTATCGCGGGTAAGCACACGTTCAGGTCGGGAGCGCGTTTCCGTCATTCGAAGATTACGGACGTTTCGCCCGACAATTTCGGCGGCACATTCTTTTTCACCGGAGGAAACGCGCCGCAACTCAACGCGCTCAACCAGCCGGTCAGAGATGCTTCCGGCAACATCATCTCGCAGCAGATTTCGAGCCTCGAACGCTACCGCCGCACAATTCTCTTTCAGCGCGCCGGGCTTTCCGCCGCCGACATTCGAGCGCGCGGCGGCGGCGCATCGCTCTTCTCGATTGCGGGCGGCAATGCCGAAGCCGGAACGGATCAGTTGGACATCGGCGCATTTCTACAGGACGATTGGCGCATCGATCCGTCTCTGACGATCAGCTTCGGGTTGCGTTTCGAGACGCAGAACAACATCGAAAGAAATCTGAATTTCTCTCCGCGTCTGGCCTTCGCATGGTCGCCGGGCGCGAGCGCGAGCCGCCCTTCAAAGACGGTCTTTCGCGGCGGCTTCGGCATCTTCTTCGACCGTTTCGCCGAAGGCTTTACAGTCAACGCCGAACGCTTTAACGGCTCGAACCAGTTGCAGTTCGTCGTCTCAGACACGTCCGTCCTAGACCTTTTCCCGAACGTCCCTTCAATCGCCGCGCTCGCCGCCGACCCCTCTGTCGAGCAGACGATCATCCGCGTAGCTCCCGACCTGCGCGAACCTTACACGATCCAATCCGCCTTCAGCGTCGAGCGAGAGTTGCCCTACAAGACAACGCTCGCCGTCAACTTTGTCAGCACGCGCACCCTCCACATGCTCCGCTCGCGCAATATCAATGCGCCGCTGCCCGGCACTTTTACGCCCGGCCAGACCGGAAGCGGTGTTCGCCCATTGCCCGGCTCCGGCAACATCCTGCAATATGAATCGAGCGGCCGGCTCAACCAGAATCAACTCATCGTCAGCGTCAACAACCGTTTCAACCAGAAGTTCGCGCTCTTCGCCAATTACACGCTGAACAAAGCCAATAGCGATACCGACGGGGCGCAAATCTTTCCGGCCAACAACTACGATTTGACCACCGAATACGGACGCTCATCCGTAGACATACGCCACTACTTTTTCCTCGGCGGCACGTTCGATATTCCCTTCGGCCTGCGCCTCAATCCCTTCTTAATTGCCAACACAGGCCGTCCGTTCAATATCACCACCGGCCGCGACGCAAACGGCGATACGCTCTTCACGGAGCGCCCGGCCTTCGCCACCGACCTGCAAAAGCCGGGCGTCATCGTGACCTCTTTCGGTGCTTTCGACCCGAACCCGCAAGCCGGGCAGCAGATCATTCCGCGCAATTACGGACAGGGGCCGAGCTTCTTTGCGTTGAATCTCAATGTGGCGAGGACATTCAGGTTTGGCGACATGCCCGGCAATGCTCCGGCAGCGGGCGCACGTCCCGCCGCCGGAGCAGCCAACGCGCGCGCGGCCGAAAAGAAGTACGCCGTGACCCTCTCCGTGCGCGCGCTCAATCTCTTCAACAATACTAACGGCAACCTGCCTGTCGGCAACCTCAGTTCTCCATTCTTCGGGCAATCCGTTTCCGCCGCTCCGACCTTCGGCTTCGGCGGCGGCAACCCGTCGGCGGGCAACCGGCGCATCGAAGGGCAAATACGCTTTAGCTTCTGAGGCCGCCGAGGCATTCTTATGAACAAGCGGGATTCAGTTGCAACCCCTCCCGGTGATGTCGCTCAAAGTTTCGCTTCGGACTCCAGCCGCGCGACGACTGAGGAACGCATTCATAGCGACGATGCCTTGGCCGGCCATCATCAAGAGACTCCCGGCGATAGTTCTCCCGCCGCATCAACACAAAGCAATATGGACGCTCACGCTGTCAAACACCCGGCGGGAGAAGGCATCGCGGTCGAACAGGCGCAGGCCGAGAGCCATCCCGTCGAAATTGCCGGAGCGCGCGAACTGCCGGTGACGGCGCAGAATTACATCAACATGAATTTGGATCAGGCGTTCCCGCTCTGCATCATCCTGACGAATGAAAAGACACTGCCATGGGTTTATGAAAGCTACGTCCAGCTTTTCTCGACCCGTCTTTTTCGCAAAGACGTGGCTGGCTTTCGCGAACTGACAAGCGCCGAGGAAACTGAAGAACCGGGGGTGGCGGACATCACGCTTAATTTTCAGGCGCGTCCTCTTTCCGAGTGGCTCAAGACGGCTTACATCAAAGAGTTCTTGGGCACGGAGCCTGAAGACATCATCGCTTTCGCCATCCGGTCAATCAACCTGGGTTGTTATCTTCGCATCGAGGTGGATGAATTCTACCTGCCGAACAAAAAACCCTATGGCCTGCGCCAGTTTATTCATCCCATCCTGATTTACGGCTATGATAATAACAGCGGCATCCTGCTGGGGATCGGCTTTGACGCGCAGGGTTTCTTCACCAAGCTGACTTTCAAGTTTGAGGATTTTCGCCGGGCTTACCAAAGCTCCGTGAGCACCGTCGCAGCTAAACTGAACGGCAGGCCGCTTGTCATGCAGCTCAAATTCAGAATCGTCAGAGACACCTACCCTTTCAGTATCGAACGCTTTACCAGCGAGCTTGGCAATTATCTCCGGTCGGAGAAGAACTCGAAGGAGTCTTATCACTTGTTGAAATTTCTTCCACAGGGAACGGAAGAGAGCGGCAATGTTAAATGGGGCTTTGGTGTCTATGAGCATCTCGATGACGGCTTAAAAGATCAACTGGCCGGAAAGAAGTCGATCCAGTACAGGGAGTTTCACCTGCTGTTCGAACACAAGCGCGTGCTCTCGGACGCCCTCAAATTCATCATCTCGGAGTTTAAAGTACGTGGAAAATTGGTCGAGTTGTCGGAAGACTTCGAGAAAGTAGCACACGCATTTCACAACGTGCGCTGGAAATATTTTCGCTTTCAATACACGCACAACATCAGGCTCATCGAAGAGATTGTCGAAACTCTCGATGTCGCCAGGCGCGATGAACATGACATTCTTTCGCGCGTGTACGAGCAACTGCAATCCAGAATTTAAGCCGCTGAATCGGCCGACCGGCACTCAAACATAAAAGTCGTGCCCACGCTGGCCGACTATTTTCCGCTTCATGAGCGACCTTAGTAAAATCATCGCGGAGTTAACGCCGGAGCAGCTTGAGATTCTCAGGATGCAACTGGGCAAGCTCGGCGCGCAGGTGGAAGACCCCTCACGCGCGCCGATCAAGCGACAGTCGCGTGAGTCAAATGCTTTTGCGTTGTCGTTCGGGCAGCATCGCCTCTGGTTCATCGAACAACTACGACCGGGCAACCTTGCCTACAACATCTCTTCCGCCGTCCGTCTCTCCGGCCGCCTCGACCCGCTCGCCCTCGAACGCGCCCTCGACGAAGTTGTCCGCCGCCACGAAGCTCTCCGCACCACCTTTGCCACACGCGACAACCTCCCCGTCCAGATCGTCATGCCCCACCAGAAATTAAATATGGAAGTGTTGGATTTGGAAGGGGTGGACAGGGAGGCGTACGAGGCCGAAGCAAAGCGACTGGCATTGGCGGAGGCGCGGCGTCCCTTCGATCTCGCCACCGGCCCGCTCTTTCGCGTGGTGCTGCTGCGGTTCGGCGAAGCAGAGCATATTATGCTGCGTTCGACGCACCACATTGTTTTCGATCATCTCTCACAAGAGATTTTCGTGTATGAACTGGTTACGCTCTATCGAGCGTTTGTCGCGGGCAAGCCATCGCCGCTTCCGGAACCGCCGATTCAATATGCCGATTACGCCGTCTGGCAGAGGGAGTGGTTGCAAGGCGAAGTGCTCGACAAGCAGCTTGATTACTGGAAGCAGAAACTCTCCGGCGCGCCCCGCGAATTGCCCCTGCCGTTTGATCGCCCGCGCCCCAGGGTGCAAAGCTTTCACGGCGCGCACCATTCCTTCGAGATTCCCGAAGAGTTGGCCGCGCGACTCGAAACGCTCGCGCGAAAAGAGAACGCGACGCTTTTCATCACGCTGCTCGCCGCCTTCAAGCTGCTGCTTTACAAGCATACCGGGCAGGAAGATTTAGTAATCGGCACGACGCTTTCAGGGCGACACCGTGCAGAGTTTGAGAACCTCATCGGCTTTTTCGCCAACACGCTCGTCCTGCGCACGGACGTGTCGGGCGATCCCACTTTCGGCGAGTTGATCAATCGAGTGCGAGAAGTTTTGTTGGGCGCGGAGGCGCATCAATTCGTGCCGTTCGAGAAGATTGTTGAAGAACTACAGATCGAACGCGATGTCAGCCGACAGACACTTTTTCAGGTTCTCTTCAACCTGCAAACCATGCGCGACGGCGCACTTCAATTGCCCGGACTGGAGATAAGTCTCATCGAAACGAGCGATAGCGCCTCGAAGTTCGACCTGACGATTTTCCTGACCCGCACCCCGCGCGGGATCAGCGGCACTTTCGTCTACAACACAGACCTCTTTAACGCCTCGACCGTCGCGCAGATGGTGCAGGATTATTGCGCGCTGCTGCGTCTCGGCGCGGCGCGGGTTGAAGGAAGAATGCGCGAATTGCTGCAAAGTCTTGCGGAGGAGCATCAGCGACAAGACGCGACCGAACGCGTCGAGTTGAAGAAATCCAATCTCGAAAGATTGAAGAACATCAGGCGCAAACCCACTCTTTCATAAGCGCGCGGGAGACACATACTACGGAGAGCAGTCGAGATGCCAGTAAATAAACCGGGGTTGAAAGGGTTGGTCAACGTCAGGCGCAAGGCCGTCGCCCTCAGCGGCGAAAGCCCCGTCACGTCCGATTTTTTCCGTCCGGAGCAAAGGCTGCCGCTGGTCGTTCGTCCGTCCGAGAGTGGTCTGAGTCTGGTTGGATGGGCGCGCCCGAATCGTGAGTTCATCGAATCCCGGCTGGCCGAGCACGGCGCGATTCTCTTCCGGGATTTCGGCATGCAGACGGCTGCCGATCTGGAAGCGTTCATACGCGCCCTGAGCATGGAGCCGGTACAATATCAGGAAGCAACCTCTCCGCGCACGCACCTGGGCGGCAACATCTACACCTCGACCGATTACCCGCCCGCCGAACGCATTCTCTGGCACAATGAAAACTCGCACGCTTCGAGTTGGCCGCTCCATATCTTCTTCTTTTGCGAGACGCCCGCCACACAAGGCGGAGAAACGCCCATCGCCGATTCGCGCAAAATTTATCGAGGCATCAACGAACCGCTGAGGGAACGCTTCGCCGACAAACAGTTGATGTATGTGCGAAACTTCGGCGACGGCCTCGGCCTCCCGTGGCAGTCGGTCTTTCATACGACGGAGCGGAAAGAAGTTGACGATCACTGTCGCGCGCGGGGCATCATCACCGAATGGAAAGATGAAACCCGCCTGCGCATACGCTATGTGCGCCCGGCCGTCGCCGCACACCCGCAGACGGGCGACGTGGTCTGGTTTAATCACGTGCTGCTCTTCCACATCTCAAGGCGCGAGCAGGCCGTGCGCGAGGCGCTGCTCGCCACCTATCGTCAGGAAGACCTTCCCTACAACGTGTTTTACGGCGACGGTTCGCCCATAGACGACGCCGACGTGAATGCCATACATGAGATTTACCGGCGCGAGTCGGCTCTGTTTAGCTGGCAGGCCGGAGACATTCTGATGCTTGATAACATGCTTTGCGCTCACGGGCGCGAGCCTTATGCGGGAGCGCGAAAGATTCTGGTCGGCATGGCCGATCCTGTCACGTCGTCATCCATTACCAACTGAAGAAAAAAAGTTAATAAGAGATGCAAGGGAACATTCATGAGGGTTATCCGCTCTCCCCTCAACAGAGACATCTTTGGAAACTGCTGTCCGGCGGCGAAGCGCGCGCCCATCAAGCGCGTGCCGCCGTTCTGATTAAAGGCGCGCTTGATGTTGCCGTCCTGCGCGAATCATTGCATCTCGTCGTTCGGCGTCACGAAATACTGCGCACGTTCTTCTACGTCCCGCCTCATCTGGGTTATCCCCTGCAAGTCATCGGCGACGTGAGCATCGCCTGGGAAGAGACGCAAACTGCGTCCGAGTTCGATGAGGCAACATTTCATAACCATCTCGACGATTTCTTTAAGGAAGGTGAGGCAAGTGACCCGGCAGCAGAGCATGCGCCGAAACTCCGCGCCTCTCTGGCTCGTCTTGCGGATGACAAGCACGTCCTCTTTCTCTCTCTGCACACGCTCTGCTGCGATGCCGCCGGGTTGCGTAATCTCGTGTGCGAACTGGGCCGCTGCTATGACACGCAGGCGCACACAGACGGAGCGGAACTGTCGGAAGAATCCGTCCAGTATGCAGATTTGGCGCAGTGGTTGAACGAACTGCAAGAGGCTGAAGATACTGTCGTCGGGCGCGATTTCTGGCGCAAGCAGGATGCGTCGCCTTTGCAGGCGATGTCGTTGCCTTTCGAACAACCTGCGGACGCTCAAACGCCCTTTGATGTTCGATCAATCGGCCGCGTGCTCGAAACGGAAACCTTCTCGCTCATCGAAAGCTTCACACGTCAACACGACGCAACGCCCTCTGCATTCCTGCTGGCCTGCTGGCAGGTCATGCTCGCTCGCCTGATGCGACAGGAGAAAATTATCGTCGGCGTCTCTTTCGACGGGCGCAATTATGAGGGACTTGAAGAAGCCATCGGACTCTTCGCCAGATTCCTGCCGCTTCATTCTCATGTCACGAGGCAGACAACGTTTGCGGAAGCTTTCCGGCAGGCGCACGATGCGGCGCGTGAAGCCCGTGAGTGGCAGGAGTATTTCAGCCATGAGCTATTCAGGGAAGGAGTTGCCGCCGCCGCAGCAGCAGCAGCAGGCGCACGACGGCAGGACAACTTCCCTTTCTGCTTTGAGTGCGAGCCGCCGCACCCGCCGCTGCGGATGCGCGGCCTGACTTTTTCTCTGGCGCAACGCCGGGTCTGTTTCGAGCGCTTCAAGCTCAACATCAGTTGCATCGAGCGCGACGGCCGTCTGTTTGTCGAATTCCTGTACGATGCGAGGGCATTCAGGACGGCGGATGTCGAGCGCGTTGCGCGCCAGTTTTTCACACTGCTTGAGAGCGCCGCGAAAGAACCTGAGAAACGCTGTGAAGAGTTGTCAATGTTGGGGCCGGAAGAACTCCGGCAGGTGCTTGTTGAGTTCAACGACACGCAGCTTCGGTATCCAAGTCTCGATTGTATTCATCAACTGTTCGAGCGTTGGGCAGCGCAAACGCCCGACGCTGCGGCGTTCATCTGCGACGGGCAACAGATGAGTTATGCGGAATTGAATGCGCGTGCCAACAGGCTGGCACGCCATCTCCGCGCGTCGGGCGTCGAACAGGGTACGCTCGTCGGAATCTTTATGGAGCGTTCGCCGCTGGCGGCGGTCGCCGTGCTTGCAATCCTGAAAGCGGGCGGCGCATACGTGCCTCTAGACCCTTCATACCCCAGAGAGCGTCTGGCTTTTATGTTGCGCGACGCGAATGTGTCGCTGCTGCTCACCGAAGGTCGCCTGGCTGCGGCTCTGCCGCGGCATGATATGCGTGTCGTCGCCTGCGACAGTGAATGGCCGGCGATTGCGCAACACGAAGCCGAAAATCTACATAGCACAGCCTCGCCTCACGACCTCGCTTACGTGATCTACACCTCCGGTTCAATCGGAGAACCGAAGGGCGTCATGATCGCCCACGCGAACCTGAGCCATTATGTGCAGGCCCTGAACTCTCGGCTCCGGGTTTCGCTGGCGGATCGTTATCTCCATACAGCTTCGATCTCTTTCTCATCATCGGTCAGGCAACTGTTGGTTCCCTTCGCACATGGCGCATCTGTCGTCATGGCGTCCACCGCACAGAGGCTCGATCCGCTGGCTTTGTTTGAACTCATCAAGCGCGAGGTTGTCACAATTATTGACCTTGTGCCCTCCTACTGGCGCACATGCATACAGGTTCTCAGACGCCTGACCCCGGAGACGCGGGCGTCGCTGCTCGAAAACAGCCTGCGCCTGATCCTGTCGGCCAGCGAACCGCTCGCGCATGACATTCCGCGAACATGGACTACCGAGTTCAAACACCGCGCCGCATTCATCAACATGTTCGGTCAGACCGAGACGACAGGGATCGTCGCGCTGTTCCCCAACATAAACGTGGGCAGCGGCGCGAAACGGGGCGTGCCCATCGGTCAGGCCCTCCCCAATACACGGATTTACCTGCTGGACAGGCAGGCGCGGCCCGTGCCCATCGGGATGAGCGGCGAGTTGTGCATCGGAGGCGACGGACTCGGCTACGGTTATCTCAATCATCCCGAACTGACGGCTGAAAAATTCGCGCCCGATCCTTTCAGCCGGCGGCCCGGCGCGCGTCTCTATCACACGGGCGACATGGCGCGCTTTGAATCCGACGGCACGATTGAATTTCTGGGTCGCCGCGATTTTCAGGTGAAGTTGCGAGGCTTTCGCGTCGAGTTGGGTGAGATCGAATCGGCGCTCGGCAGTCATGAAGCGGTGCATGAGGCGGCGGTCGTGGCCTGCGACAAGACAGACGGCGACAAGCATCTGGTAGCCTTCGTTGTGCCCAAGCAGACGCCCGCGCCGTCTGAAAGCGGTTTGCAAAGTTATCTGCGAGAAAAGTTGCCCGCCTACATGTCGCCTGCCAAAATCATCGTGCTCAACACGTTTCCGCTCACGCCCAACGGCAAGCTCGACCGGCAGGCGTTAGCCGAGTTTGCGCAAACCAGCGAGACGCGCGAACAAGTCTATGTTGCGCCGCGCACGCCCATCGAAGAATCGCTGGCCGAAATCTGGGCGCAGGTACTCAATGTTCCGCGCATCGGCATCCACGACAATTTCTTCAAACTCGGCGGGCACTCTCTTCTGAGCACGGTGCTCATTTCTCGCATCCGCGAAGCGTTCCACATCGAACTGCCCGTGCTCGCACTCTTTGAAGTGCCGACCGTGGCGGAATTGGCCGGAACGATTGAACAATCGCTCATCAAAGAGGTGGATACCGACGAGATGCTGGAAATGTTGAAGCAGATGGACGGCTTATCCGATGAAGAGATTAAAGCTCTGCTGGCAGACGAAGGCGGGCACGCCGTCTAGCCGCGACGTGTTCCGGCGCGTTGTTTTCCCCTCGGCCTCAAGATAAAGAGTGGCGCTCCCTTTCCTAAAGCCTGAACCGCTGGCCCAACTCGCGATCCTGAATCATGTAGCTTTTGAAGTTGGTAAACTTCTCCAAAAGTTCCCTGTCCCCGGAGCCTTCACATATCTCAATCATCCAATCGAAGAGGATGGCTCCGCTCACATTTTTATAGAAGTGAACTCTCGATAAAAAGAGCAGGATGTCGCGGTAGTTTGACCGGTTGATAACATGCCTGAGCACGTGGATGGAGTTGCGGAAGTCGTCGCTCATGGGTTCTCTCTCGATGAGCGCGGGCGTGGTTGCCGGTCGTTCATTAAGCGGCTGTTTCAGGATGGACTCCAGCGGCGCGTCGCCTTCGAGCTTGAAATCGAGAACGAGCGAGATACGTGGTTCGTCCGAAGGGTTGCACGCCGAATGCACGTTGCCCGCATCGAGATACCACACCTCGCCGCACCTTAAGTGGAAAACGCTGTCGTCTTCGGAATGAAGCGCGCCCGAGTTGGTCTTCAAAGGTAGATGCACGCGCGCGAGATACTCCGATTCCGATTTGAATTCGATGTAGTCGCGATGTGGAATCAGCAGAGCATCGCGCAGCAGGTTGGCTCTCACCATCTTCAGCTTGTCGGTATGAAAGAAGTTATTGATGACCGAATTGATGTAGGGCAATTGATTGCCGAGTCCGGTTTGGAATGCGCCGCCATCCGGCCCCATGTAAAGCGTGTCTTTCTGATTGCCCGTGCCGTTCCATAAGACGTAGTTTTTCCAAAGGCCGAAGCGGTACTCGGAATATTCCTCTCTGACATCTCCAAACTGAAGAATCGTCTCTACATCTT
>Ga0307513_10006397_pt1 | contig 15392 bp, 14 predicted proteins | sample 15_EM_MG_FD_202174 | JGI IMG/M metagenome (GOLD analysis project Ga0307513, IMG submission 202174) | Populus trichocarpa ectomycorrhiza microbial communities from riparian zone in the Pacific Northwest, United States - 15_EM | ecosystem: Host-associated > Plants > Roots > Unclassified | place... | reverse complement strand
GGTTTCTTGACGATGCGCCCGAGGCGGTGACTCAAGTCGAAATCACTATGTCCAAATCAAGGTATTGGGAACGCAACCCAGCACCCGACGCGCTATACGCGTCCGCATCTAGCCTTGTTCGCCACCACACTCTCGTTAATTTCGATCTGCCGTCGCCGTTGCGTGCGCGATTCCATTAGCCTTCTCTCAGGAGACAGACCGGACCCCCTCCTGCTATAAAAACCCCTCGCCGACTCCCAGCAATGCGCTCTTTACACGGTCCACAGTCACCTCTCACCAGTCCACGATGCTCGTCTATACCACCAACCCTACCTCCGACTACCTCTTCTCTTCTTCTTCTCCCTCGTCCCCGTACTCCCAAACCCAGCAGCCCCAGTCGGACATCGCCAACCTCGGTCAGTGGCTCTCCAGTCGCGACGTCATCAACCGCCTCTCCCACCCCAACCTCGGCCTCGAACCGACCGGCTGTGCCCTCGCGGTCGGGGGTCCCTGGCTCGCGGGTGGGAGCGGCAAGCAGCCTGCGGGGGTCTTCGGAATGGCCGCTACCTTCCAGGCCAGAGGCACCTCCGCCTCGCTCGTCCTGGGCGAGAAGCACGAGTACGACACCGTCCTCCATGTCATAGTCTCCTCCTCCGGCCAAGCCGCCTCCAGTCAGTCTCCCTTTCTTGCTTAGTTTGCTTGCCCTCCAATCGGCCTACTGACATGTCGCGGTTTGACGCGTCCGACGCGTTAGACTATGTTAATATCGTCGCGCGCGTTGCTATATCCAATCATATCCTTCGCACCGCCAGCCAACGCAATACGCTCGCGCAGCACATCATCGCCGCGTTGTGGAAAGCACTGAATGGAGAGTCCGTCTCCATCGTCGCTGCAAGCCCTCCGAACCCCCAAGTTGCTCAACTATGTGACGCTTGGTTAGAAACCGGTGCAGGGACCTACACTACCAAAAGGGAGTTTCTTTTCTCGTGTTGAGAGCCCCAATTATCCCGAACAATCATCACGATGCCCCTCTCACGACTTTTGTAGTATAATAGGTAGCCGTATAGGCCACCACACACACATAGTTCACGATCTCGGTAGATATCTCTCGATTACTCACTAGACTGCCTAGGCTGTACGCTACGTTGTAGATAGACCGCATGTATGCCCCCCAGTCTATGCCTATGCCAATGGACCTTCACTTGCCACATCCTCCTGCACGCCCCACCTCCCCACCTCTTTCATCGCCTCGCTTCCGCCCTCGGCGAGCTGCGGCATCTCAAGCAACTCAGCGACAATCTCCCACGGGTCCTTACCACCACCGTACGCGAGCGCGCGGCGAAGGCGCTCCCCGTGTGCGCGCTCGAGTGGCGCATCCTGGAAGATCTGCCGCCAGACCCGGGTCGCGATCGCGCGGTCGAAGAGGTACGAGTAGTAGCTCGCGCCGTACCCGAACAAGTGATCGAACTGCGTCTGCCAGTACGTCCCCTCCGCAAAGGGCAGCACGCCCTCGGCTTCCTGCACCCGCCGCAGCTCGTCCGTCGAGGAGTAGTCCGCGGCGAGTGGCGCGAGCGAGGCGTGGTAGTGTTGGTCTAGCGACGCGAGGAGGACGTGCGTGTGGGAGTTTATCCGTGCCAGTCGCGGTTCCGTGCGCAGCGGATTGGGCTTGTATGCGACTGGTTTGTCAAAGAAAAGGGAAAGGACGTCTGGGGAGGTGAGAAAGTGTTCCATGAGGATTGATGGCAACTCGACAAAATCGGTCGCACAGCGTGTCCCAGCAATGTTCCCATACTCGGTGCGGCCGATCATTGCTGTCACGAAATGAAAGGGAACGGTTAGCGGGCACATCCAATATTGAAAAGCAAAACGATCCACCCACAATGCATGGCGTGTCCCAGTTCGTGCCAAAGTGTGACAACGTCGTTCCATTTCATTTCCGAGAAGCCTGTCTGGAGGATATCGCAAACGATGACTGCAACGGGTCGTTGGTGCAGTCCTTCCCGAGCCTTGGATTCGTGAGCCTCAGCAGAAAGCACATACTCGTCCTCAACTTGAGGCGTAATCTCCCTCAGTCCACTGGTCCCGAAATCCCCCTCTGCATCGTCCAAGTCGACCCGCCTCGAGCACCGTACAGTATAATGGCACGCGCCACCCGGTTTGCCGGTCCTGTTGAACAGATCGAAGTATATCCAGCCTACAACCTCGCCGTTCTCATCCCGGACGTTGACCTTGCGGACATCAGGGTGCCACACCTCCCCAGCGCAAACGTCAGCGGCTTCCAAGTGCATGCCGTACACGTGCTGGAGGAAGCGCGAGAACGCTGCGATAGCAAGCCCAACGGTGAGATCGCGGATCTCGATGACCGGCGTGGGGGCCTGGCTGGGGAAGTAGGCGTCGCGGTCCCAGAGCTGCAGCATCGGCAGTTTGCCAAACGGCTTCGAGTCGGGCATTTCTCGCCGCTTCTTCTTGACTGCTACGTACTTGATAGCCTCTCGAGCCCTCGGCTTGGATACAGCAAGCAATGAGTCAAGGAATGCGCGGACATTTTCTACGGTATCCGGTACGTTTTTAGTTCTCTATGCTTGCTCTGGCTGAGTGTAGTATGGAGGGGCTCACCAGGCGACTTGGACATCTTATGCTTCAGTAACATATGCGCATAACTCGGGAAACCGACTAGTTGCGCCAACTGTGCCCGCGCTCGAAGCAGCCTTTCTAGCGGTTCGGGACTTTTCGACGAAAACTGAGCGATGAAAATCTTCTTCCTTGTCTCCTCGTTGACGGCATTCTTGAGCAGAGACCGCGCCTCCTTACTCCACGCGCCTAGCCAAACAGAATTGGTCACACCATTGACGAGCGCGATCAACCTGTAGGCCCGCCTTCGATCGTAAATGGCTTTCGGACCCCCTATGTCCTCCCTGGTTATCTTCACAGACCTGTCTTTCGCCCATGCGGGGGACTGAAACTCGCGTCCGTGGGAGATGATCTCAGAGCAGAGTTCGATGAAGCGTTGGCGCTGTTCGAGTGGTAGATCGATCCCCGATTTATGGAAATCATCCTGGAAGAGTTTAGCCGTACGCTGGGCGTCTGGTCGTAGTCGTTTAAATAGATCGCTGGCGATGAATTTGTCAAAGACCTGGATAAAGCGTTGGTTGATTCCTTTTAGATACTAAAGTAGCTAGTTCTCACCTGAGCCAACTCTGGAGTGGTATTCAGACCGTTCATATAAACGAGAACGTCGTCGTATGTCTGGTGCGCTGCTTCGACCCATGCTTTGTCCGGGTGGGTATTACGGACTAGCTCTGCTAGATCAACAAGCCGACATAGCGTGTCGCTGAGTCGGTCTATATCCGTGACAAGCCGGAGCCGTTCCTCATCGCTCGAAGCCCTCAAAATTCGCTCCACAATAAATTGCGCACGACGCAGTGTGTATAGTGTGACAGGTTTGAAATCATTCGGAGACAGTATTTGCTTGTTGAGGAGGAACCCTTTCGTCTGCGGTCGCGGTGGGTGGGGTTGTTGGTCGAAAAATTCGACGAGGGTTTTGTCTATCGCGGAAGGCGGTTTGATAACGGTAGTATAAGAATTAGAAGGGACTCTTAGGGGCCTTGACGCGTTTAAACATCCCCGAAAGTGGAAAATTGGATGAGCGCGTCGCATGCCAAGTCGTTTGTGTTCACTCAGACCCGTTCACACCCTCGTGGGAGCTGCACTTGGTCAATTTGCAGACGAATTGACGTGCATCCTGTGTGGGGTCACCGGTTGGTCGCACAATGATCTTGTGACTCGCGAACGATTGAGTGGATGGTTTACATCTTTGCTATTCCAAGTGCACACGGACAACCTTTCTATGGGCACGATTACCGTCGATAGTGTCAAGGTCAAGGCTTCTAACTGACACACGCCTTTGAGGAGGTGGTCCCGTCCGGAACGTCAGCTGAGGCGCACAGCTACACTGAGTCGCGAACGAAGCATTTTGCTGCTTTCATGGACCTATTGAAATTCTTCATTGGAGGCGATTCAGACAAATCATGTGGTTGGCAATAACCTCTGTGTCCGCGAAACGTAGATTCTCGCCAACTCGATAGGGCGATGTGAGAAACAGGACAGCTTCTTAACGCCACGTAACATACATGGACCGACGCCGTCCGCCCCGGTCTCCCGTCAGTGATGGGATCAAGCCTCTCAGCAACGGGAACTCGTTGGATATACACTTTCATGTTTCAGGAGCAACTCTCTGCATGGAATGTTCGTCTCTGAGCTGACGTACTCGCGGTACTGTGCAAGACTGCAACTACGTCACGACTGACACTTGCAGGAAAAAGACCAATGAAAGTCACGAGAATTTATGACCAAAGATGTATAAAGGACTGAGAGACGTCCAGACAATAAATCGGTGATGTCGGCTTAAATGGTTTTCGGTTTTGGTGAATCTTCGGGCCGAATTCCCTGTCAACCCCCAAAGTCCCTTAGACAAGCTCACTTCCAGCGAGCGGACTCGCCGTTGGCCAAGGAAAGCTCACCGCACTTGCGTGTGCTCCAGAGTGCGCAGAGGACGTCAGCAACGACTTCTGCGACGCCTCGATCCGGAAACAGACGGCCAAGTCGCGTTTTCTGCGTCGCCTGGCGGCATGTCTCGCCCGCCTTTCGCCTTTGCGACACTTCTTACCACCGACTCGTATCTCCCTGGCGCTCTCACCCTCGCTGCCGCTCTTCGCGAGGTCCACGCCCAACTTCCCTCCCCAAACCAAATCCCATTCGAGACAGTTTGCCTCGTCACGCCAGAGACGGTCGATGTCAAGTCTATCAAAGCTCTCAGGAAGGTCTTCGACGTTGTCGTCGGCGTCGAAGTCCTCGAATTCGAGACCAACGAGCGAGGGCTCAGCCTATTAGGTGCGTACGGCGGTTTCGTCGTTCTATCGAATGCACTTGAAATGGCCCCTGTGCTACTATCTTCCTCTGCGTAGCACCTACCAGTGTCCCTTGCGTTGCAATCTATCCGGGACTCCGTTTTAGGCCGAATATCCCCCGTGCCTGATAACCTCACTTCCCTGGTCATGTCACCTGTCTGCACGAGCATGACGTGCATTCATGCTGCGAAGCTTCAACTACCCACAGGTCTCTTCTTCCGGTACGGTCACTGGCTCGGTTCGCCCAGATGCCCAGCGAGAGGTCCCCATAGACACACATAACGTAACAGTGGTCCAAGAATAAACGCCGGTGCTCCTATCTCTTATCACCGGCAATGTCACGCTTGTTGTTTGATGCGAATACCGCGTGATCCTTGGCTGCCCCACGTCGCTGTCGCGGCGGGACATCTGTCGTCGAGGCTAATCGATCTGCATGCGCGTAATACTAGTCTTTGAGAGACTTTTATGCAAGCCGTGGGCTATTTGAGTGTCGAGTAATTTCGGCACGGCCACCACTTTCGACGCGCGCAGTGATAGGCCATCGGTAACGGTGCAACTCTGTAGCAACGAACCTAGTCATATTATATAGTGCATATCGCATTCAATCGGTCTTTTGTTTTGATATCAAATTGCCAGCGCTCTGAAGAATGACACCATGTGCGCTAACCCTGATCTCCAGGCCGCCCCGATCTGAACATGGTCCTCACCAAACTGCACGTCTTTCGCCTCACTGACTATTCCAAGATCATCTTCCTGGATGCGGACGTTCTTCCCCTTCAACCTCTCTCACACTTGTTCAATACGCAGCACGACTTTGCAGCAGTTCCAGATGTTGGCTGGCCGGATATATTTAACTCCGGTGTCTTCGTCTCCTCTCCTGGTGAAAGCAAATTCAACGAATTGATGGAACTTGTGAAGAGCAAGGGTAGTTGGGACGGCGGTGATCAAGGACTTCTGAACGAATGGAGAGGCAACAACTGGGAACGCCTAAGCTTTATGTATAATACTACTCCAACTGCTGCTTATACGTGGGTATTATGCGTGTTTTTCACAGGCATGCTCTGACCGCGGTATTTCTAGCTATGCTCCAGCTTACGAACGATATGGCGCAGATATCAAAGCAATCCACTTCATTGGCACTAACAAACCCTGGTCCTCCATTCCGTGGAGAGCAGCTATCGACTATCCTTCAGCAGAGTCCACGCGGTCCTATGCCTACGGCGCACTAGTAGACCGCTGGTTTGCCGTCTATGATCGTCACTACCGACCACCTATCCCGATGACAGAAGCAGAATACCAAGCCAAGCGCTGCGAATCAGCTTGGGAGACGGCCGCTCTCGAACCCACTACAATTTTTGTTTCGCATCCAACTCCGACTGTCAGTGTAGCTGCTGGTTATGACCTCAACGATCTCAGGCGAGTGGCCATTGAGGGCGCCGGGTCGTCGAAGCCAGTAGCCGCTGGTGAAGGAGAATACAGGAGCATGCCGCTGGAGGGACGTGTTAGCCTCATGCGCCCTGAAAGGCCGCAAGTACATGCGTATGACCCTACGAAAGATACTTCGGATGCTCATCAAGCAAGCAAGCCTCAGTCACAGCAGGAAACCACGGAGGAAGAAGCCCGTCCGGCCGGTCGAGAAGGTTTACCTTCTTACCTATACCGCCCCCCTGCGCGCAAAAGTGGGCCGCAGCCACCATATAATTGGCCACCCGCTCCTTCCCACCACGATCCCCATCAAGCTCACCACGACCCCCACCAGCCTCACCACGGTTCGAGGCATCAACCTCATCACCAGCCCCATCACCAACCCTCTCATCCCCATCCTCATTCTGACTTTCATTTGCCTCAGGATAACAAACCCGGCCCCATAGACCAGGAACAACCACCAAGCCCCGTTTTATTATACGTGCCTGTCCTTTATCCTGAGCAACGGAACAATGAACCGGCCACTCCAGAGAATTTACAGCAACAGGGAGGATCACAGCATCATCAACACCATCACCAAGAAGAATATCGATCACCTTCACCACCCTTGATCACCTGGAACCCTGCACAGGAGCCTCCTCCTCATGATCCTCCTCCGCCCATGACCTGGGACCTGCCTAACCAGCATTACTCCAATGTTTGGGATATGCCAGTCCCTCAGCAATATCGAGCCCCATATCATCAGTATTCCCCAACATATGCGGAGCCAACAGCTCATCACCAACCTCGATGGAGTCCTTCTCGCCAACGCTCTCCCCAAACCCATTATGCTCCAATATATGGATCACCGCCGTCAAGGCAATGGGGTGATCACGGTAGACGCTCGCTGCCGAAAGAACCGGAGTACGGAGAGTATAAGCCCCCGAAACAGCAGGAACATAAACAACATGAGCCGCCAAAGGCTTTTGAAGGAACTCCCACCTTTGTCCGATCGCCTCGTGTGGATTGGCAAAAACCCACGCATCTTTATCACCACCATCACCACCCCGAGCAACAGCAATTTCCCCATGTCGAGCACCGATCTCGGCAATATGAACAACCCCTGCCCCATGCCGAGCATCGACCTCAGCAATATGAACAACCCCTGCCCCATCGCTACCACGTTCATGGTTTTTATGATGAACCGCGTCCAGACGGTTTCTTCCACGCGCCCCCTCCAGCCAGTATTCCAACCCGACTCCTCAAGGAAGGACATTACGACAAGGTACTGGCCGACAACCCTCGACCGGACTACCAAAAGGTCAAGCCAGTTTTCCCTTGGGAGACCCCCCACAGGCCTCGTTCGTCCCGTGTGTTTCCGGATTGGGACCCGAAACCTCCTGCGCTGGCGACACCACCAAGACCGCCGCCTGTGCGTTTGCCCCCTGCAGGCGCATCGTCCCCTGAGAGAAGGGGTTCGCCTGCACCTGCAGTGGCCGCACATTATGGCACATATAGCGCTTTCGGTCTAAGTCCCCCTCAAAGATCACCTTCGCCGTCTCCACCGTCACATGTGCAGAGGAAGTTCAACCCGCCGCCCGAGCCACCGAGAGGTTACGCTGGACAGTACGCAAATGCATGGGACGAAGATCCCGTCATTCAGAAGTACGCCCACGTCATCTCCGGTGGCAAGTCCACGTTCCTTGGGCATCCGAGTCCAGCGCCATGGCCGTTGCACCAAGGGCAGATTGATTACTTCGACAGTCCCAGTGGTAGCGGGCAACGTGCTAAGGGGCGTGCCACTGGGCGCTCCTGGGCTCGAGATGACGAGGACTGGACGAATTGGGCCGAACGTGCGGAGGCGAGCAGCCGTGATGGTGACGACGAGGACGACGAGGACGAGTACATCGAGGAAGTACAGAGTCCCCAAACCGGTTTGTGGAGGAAAGAGAAGCGTAAGCGAATTAAATCAAAAGGTAGTGTGTACCGCAGTATTGGTGTTCAGACCGATGCAATCGAAACTAAAGAAGTTGGTGTACAAGTTTCGATGCCGCCAGTTGCGACGCCCCCAACTGCGTCTGATGTCACTTCAAGGTATGCAAGTGCAAGAGTTTCGAGGGGGGCCGGAGGGGTGGAATATGGAAGAGAAGGTGGTTTTATTGGATGGGGAGCGGAGGACTTGGATCCCATGCAAGTAAAGAGTCACGCAAGAGCGCAGAGAATAGGAACTGGTGCGATATCTCCACGACTGCACGACCCGATGGCGTATTCGCCACTGCAGAGATCGCCAACGCGGTCTCCCACCGGCACTCCATTCCGTCCCGGGTCACTATCTATCGGCAATGTCAGTGTCATCAAGCCAAACGGTTCAGCAATTCGGTCACCCACAAAAGTACAACCACCCACCGTCCGACCCAGGGTCGAAAGTGGTGATACAGTCACCACTGCGGCCGATTCAACGGTCATCGCTTCGCCTGCGACTGACCTCGCTGTTGAATTTCCAGATCTCATCGAGCAAGAGGAATCACCGAAGCGTACGCCATTCCCGAAGCCCGCTGTCCGGGTCCAGCAGCCGTCACCAACGGCTTCACCACCGCAAGCTTCTCCTGACACCGCCTTTCCCGTGAGGAGGCGAGCTGGGAGAGTCTTTGACCCGGCTCGAGGAGTCGAGATCATCAAGAGAACCCACGAGGAGATACTCACCCGCTTCCTGAAACAGGGGCCGGCCTCTTGGGGAGAAAAGGACCAGGAGAAGCAGGGTCCGGGAGAAAAGGACCAGAAGAAGCAGGGTCCGAGTGCGACCTCTTAAGTCAGTAGGGACCCGCTGTGACTGAGTTTGCGGGTGATTCAGCGAGAGCACCGCAGCTGCGTCGCTAACTTTGAAGGAAATTAGCGACTGTACCATATCATCACTAGTGTCGTGTCGTGGACCCGGATCGGCCTTATACCGTCATTATTGGGGAGTGGTTTTAACCTTCTCCGCACCCGCCACGGGTTCGTTCTATGATTACATACACATTCATTCAACATCCCTTGAGCATCTCGATCATTCCTTTCGACTAGCTCCTCATTCCTTGTCCTCGTTGCAGGCTTTCAGCTCTAGAGTCACTCTCTTCGCTTATATTTCTCTCCAGTCCGCTTTATGTCTTCCATAGACCGCTTTGATCGTTGTCGTGTATCTCTCTGAGAGAAGAGCTCTATGGCCCTCGCGAGAGGCTGTGTGTTGTTGGATTCAATGCCACCATGTTTTCCCTGGCACTATTTATTATGCAGTGTTCACCATTCTAACCGAGATTTGGCACAGAATATTTAGGTGAGTAACGGGCTCTCTCATGGCCACCGAATGATTTTGCGTACTGCGACTGGTCGACCTTCGGCAGTTTACGGGGTCTTCCAAGCAAACGTGCCGCATCGGAAATCTAGTGAATGCTTTTGATGTATCGAGTGGCAAGATCGTCTCAATTTTTAATTTTTAATTCGTATTGACGACGGCTCACCTGAAAACACACCTGAAAACGGCGGGACTAGTACCAGGTTTCCAAGGGCGTACAATACTTTTCTGGACCGAGGAAAGCACTGAGGTAAAAAAGATTAATGGGAAATTAGTTAATTGCGCATACACTTGCACCCGACCAATGGACCATGTCGCAGGCGTCTGCAGATTCATTTATGAATGAAATCATAGGAATTCCGTGTGTCCGGACACAGCAAAGGGGACCCCCGTCACCACCTGGCAACCTCGTTGTACGATCTGATTAGCCAACAAATTGGGAGATATTCCATTGTGACGAGGGGCGCTTCCAGTCTGACTCACATTCATGTCAGCCTTCTGGCCGCTGATTGTACCAGTCTCTCCACCACCTTGATCCTTATGCCCTACCGCCGCCCCCAATTTCGGCCAACTGCTCCTCAAAGGACGCCAACCGTGTCCCGTGCAGTACCCCAGCCGAATAAGGTCCGTCCGATCCTCAGCGATAGGGAATGAGCATGTCTCACCCTCACTACCAAGGCCTCATCGGCGGTTCAGCCAGCGCCTGAAGCAAGCGCCTCGCGCTTAGAGACCCTGACATCACCATCTCAACCTCTAACTCATGCAGTGACGCCTGCGTTGCCCAGTCAACCCGCAAGTCCCTCTCCATCATGTCAGACTGGCTGGTGACAATTAAGTTGCAGGTCACAAATTTCTGCGGGGAGACCGTCTCTGAGTCATCTGGACGACATAATAAACCCAATTGGAAGCCACGAAGGGGCGAGAAGCGTGATACGCGTTCCCCTGAGGCACAAGGAGTCCACAACAATTCAGAGGCGGTGACCCAACATCCTACTAACGTGAGCCAAATCTAGATCTGGTCGTAAAGTGACCAATATTTTAGATTAGGCGTCATCATCCCGTAAAAAGAAAGACGAAGAACCGCAAGTGATCCAACCAATCAAGCAGCCAGGCAAATCAACGACAGCTGCAGTACAACCCGCAAAGGGCCTTGCTCTACCCTCACCTCCAGTATGCCTCCTTCTTAGTTCTCTCATTTGTGCTAACTTGAGCGGTAGAATGTCACTGCACGGAAGCCCCGTAGTGGCGCTGTAACGTCGGATTTGGCTAGTGCACAGCCTCCTGCGCAAGCCAATAATAAGGAATCACATCCCCACCAGAAGAGCTCTGTGAGCGTTCCGTTTCTCTGTCGAGGCTCAACGCCTAATACTTAGTTTTGTTATACTGATGAACCGAGCCTAAATTAGACTCCATTAATGACTGTGGCACAGGATGCCACTCAGTCAGACAAGCCTCCCGCTCAGGTTATACAAAGAGAGTTTAAGGCGAAGACCAAATCGATTCCTTCGCAACCCATGGTAGGTAGTACTCCTTCTTTTCAACCTATGCTTATGGGTTCTAGACCCCGGAACTTTCAAAACCGCCCGAAACTGATCAACACCCCAAGACGCCAATCAACGGCCATTCAAAAAAATCGTCCGATACACCGTCGACAGGACACATGGCCGCTCCCGAACGTTCTCCTATTGAATCTACTAGCAACTCACCTCTCGCTCCCTTGCATGTGAAATCACCTCCTCCCCTAACAAGAGATAAAACTCTCGAAGTCGCCCTCCAACCAGCCCAGGTGCGATTCACCGATGGAATGCAAGTTCGTTGTATCACTACCCACCATGAGTCCACGAGGATCGTACTTAAGGGCTGGCCATCGGACCTTACAGAGGATAATATCAAATGGTACCTCCGATCTTATGGCAAGATTCACTTTGTCACTGTAACAAAGGACGATTCGGGAGAGAAAATTGCTCATGTTCGATTCTTCCAGCATCAAGAGGCCGTTGTAGCGCTTCGGGAGGTCGAGGAAGGGAGAATCAGGCTCGGACCAGGGCCCAACCGCGTTACAGCGGCGTTTGACACCAGTATTGCCCCAACCCTCAAAGGTACCAATATCTCGTCCACCACGGTCGTCTTGAGTTGGGCTGTCCCAAAGCCGAAGCTCAAGGTATTCTATTACACATCAGAGAAGGCGAGGCAATGGGCAAGGCGGATCAGTGGTTGGAACAGAGACGGACGGCAACTCATTGCGACAGTCAGACGTCCCAAAGAAGACGGGGTGCCGGCTCGCACCGTAGTGATCGAGAATCTCCCGGAAAACACCAATGTGGCTCGATTTGGGAGCGACATTCGCGCAGATGACCGCCCAACCTGGCTCCCAAACCATTACGACCATGATGTGGTCATCGCCGAAGTCCGAAAGGTTATCGATTGCTTTGCCCGCGATGTTTCCTTTGACCAGAATGGGGACCACGTCACGTTCCGTTGCATTTTCCGCAACGACGAAGACACCAAGGCATTCATGGCGCTCGCCAGCCAACAGCAATGGCCATGGAGGGCTGCTGCGCGGTTTCAAATGACTCAATATGTCGATGTCCTCTATATCGTCCGCTTCGCTCACTTCACGGTCGTAGAAAATCAATTGAACAAGTTACGCACAAAATTGCAAGCGATGAGGGTTTCAATGCAGGTGACTACGCCACCTGAAGCGTACACCGTTCGTCATATATTGATCTCGGGTGGCTTGGGGTTGCAAGGCGCCAAGCATTTGATGGATCGCTTACTAGTGGGAGAGGTGGTGAAGGATGATGGCAAAGTCTTATGGGATGAAGACGTGAATGCCTTCTACGGTTCTTCCATACTCTCCGAAATCGATGTTCCCGGTACCTACATCTCCATCAGTCCCCGCAATCAGTCATACACCGTCCACGGACCTTTCGATCAGCGCGGAGAGGCAGCCAAGCTCCTCGTCGATCGCGTACGGAGAGCAAAGACCTATCTCAATGTGCATGAATTCCCAAGGAACCAACTGCGTTGGTGGGCAGAAAAGGGGCTACCCTTGGTCAAAGAGAGAGTTGGGGTAGGGGAATTTTGGTTGGACCCCTTTCACTGTCGCATCACGGTTCGGGGTAGTGGTCCGGCAAGGGGTATCCTTCGCCATTGCATCAACATAGCGCGCGGTTCCTGGCACCGTCCACCTCGTCCTGTTAATGGAGGCACTCTATTCTGTCCCGCTTGCTTCGAAGAAGCCTCCAACCCTGTCCGTATTGGCTGCAAGCATGTCTACTGCCACGACTGTTTCACTGCTTTTCTCGCTAGCACGGTTCGCCACGGTGGCCCACTCCCTATCAAATGTTTTGGCGATGATGGGAAGTGCCCGCAACTCGTATCAATGTGGGCGGTCCGCAGGTACATGCAGAATGCAGACTTGCAGCGACTAGCAACCAGGGTACTCGAGATGCACGTCAGTAAGAAACAAGATGAGCTCCGTTACTGCCCGACTCCCGACTGTGCTTTTATTTATCGCGTCCAAGAGAGGATCACCGAGCCCCCTGTCCCGGAAATCCCGAAAGGTTCCAACTCGAAGCAACTCAGAGGGAATTCGAAGCGAAAGGACACACCTTCGGGAGCACCGAATCCAAAGGCAGATATACCCTCCGCCACTATACAGTGCCCTGGCTGTCTTGTCAAGGTATGCGCTGGTTGCCACTCTGCGGCTCACGAACGTCGGACGTGCGATGCCGTTCGAGTTGCGAAAGAGAAGAACGACAAGCTCTTCCAGAATTGGCTTAAGACGAGTGGCGCAAAGTTTTGTCCCAAATGCTCGATTCCACTACTGAAGGACGGCGGGTGCAACCATGTCCGCTGTGGAGCGTGTAGAACGCACATCTGCTGGGTCTGCCTCAAAGCATTCAAGGACGAGGGAGAAAAGGAGGGCGTCTACGAGCACATCCAACGAGCACATGGTGGCAGCGTCTTCGGCGATACGCACGTAGTAGCCTGGGAGGCGGTGCCGGAAGATATCGACGAAGCGGAACTATTGGCAGCTCTTGGTGTCGATGAAGGGCTTCTGAAGCCAGCTCCTGCGGCTCCCCCTGCTGACCTGTGGGAATACCCCACCCCGCCGCCCCCACCCGCCGAGCCCCCAAAGAAGGACCCCTTGCCGGCTCATGCCGTGCACGCTCTCTACCGGCCGAATCGGCGCCGCGGAGCTGGCGAAGCGACGGGGCGCAGGCGCTTGAGGGAGCGGGGCGATCCGACATGGAACCCCGTGCACTTTGTGGAGTACGAGTACCCGGAGGATGAGTCGGACGACCCGATCGTGTGGCCGAAACGATGGAAGCCCTACGAGCATGAGATCCCGGATTGGTGGGAAGAGTATGGGGACTATGACCCCGAGTGGCTCTGAGTGGCCCTGCTGATGCGGTTTGGAGTCGTATGGTTGGTCCTACCTTTTCCCCCCCTCCCTTGATGCTGGATGGTTTGTCACCGAAATGTCTTGTACTCGGTTTCTACTTATTCCCTTGTCCCGACTGTAGCCACTGCGGGCAAATCCGAATTGAACTGCACGAAGGACAATTCAGTTTTGCCCGCATTGCCCGCAGTAACTGTACTTTTCTGTATCACCGTCATGTTCGCTGATCAACACCCCCCTTCCCCCAGTAACCCTACGTCTTGATCTCTTACGTTTAGTAGTGATGTATGCCCTTGTAAAGCTGGCTCTTCTTCAGAGCAATGAAACATACAATTTCGGTCTGTCCAAAAGCGGGTTCTGTAGGATCTCAATGTAGCTGGCCATAACCTCTGATAAATGCGTCAAAACGCATCAGAGGTACATTAGAATATAGATCCTGGACGTTCGTAACGACCACTAAACAGCGCGACTTAGAATGGAATAGCCTGATGTCAAGGGTCATAATTAAAGACTTTACAAGAACAAGCCAAAAAAAAAAGAAAAAGCGTTGTAAAGCGGGTGACCATAGTTCAACGATGCGAAAACCCACAGCCCAGCGCGACAGCGTACGATATTCTAAAACCATTTCATTCCTAGCTCCTAAAAACGACGATTTCGACATGGCTACCGTGACGACGACTACAGGGACGGGGGACGGGGGTGAACAATCGACGTGAGAAGAGGGGATCGCCGCATTCCACTCCAGCCAGGGGTGCCCCATCATAATCATACAGTTCCCTCCTTCGATTTGCGCGGGGGCTCGTGCGGTGTTATCATCTGGGGTGGTTGCGTTGACGATAGTGCCGCAGCGGTAGCGGCTGTTGAGGATTGGTTGTTGTTGTTGTTGTTCGATGGTTTGGCCGTCGCGGAGGTTCCAGAGCCAGACGCAGCGCCAGACACAGACACAGACGCAGCAGCAGCGGGGGCTGACGATGATGCTGACGATGGACTCAGCGCGGCGGGTGTGTTCGCCCTCCCGCTCCCACTTGAGGAAGCGAGTCGCTGGTCGAGTGCTTTGAGTGCCAGCGCCCTATAATAACACGACCCAGCCCCCAACCCCCCCCAATACGTCAGTTGCAGGCTCGGCAGACAGGGAAGGAGAATACGGTTTTGGCCAAAACGTCACACGCACCTCCGTCGTTCGGCTTCGGCACGTCCTACGCCCGGCCCCGTCGTCGGCAGGGGCGCATAAGCTCCCGATTCGAGGTCCCCGGATTGCGAAAAGGGTCGTATGAGCCGGAGTTTAATAGCGAGATCGTGTGTGGCTTTCGAGATTGCCGAGAGCGGTTTACTAATCGTTCACATTGCACGCGAGTCAGTTATA
>Ga0307513_10006396_pt1 | contig 15393 bp, 15 predicted proteins | sample 15_EM_MG_FD_202174 | JGI IMG/M metagenome (GOLD analysis project Ga0307513, IMG submission 202174) | Populus trichocarpa ectomycorrhiza microbial communities from riparian zone in the Pacific Northwest, United States - 15_EM | ecosystem: Host-associated > Plants > Roots > Unclassified | place... | reverse complement strand
CCTTGCCGACCACCTTGACCGCGATGCCGTTGTGTTCGAAGACGGCGGTCAGGTCTTCCGGCAGGTGCGGCTCGTTGCGATCGCCGTAACAGGTGACGAACAGCGCCACTTTTCCGCGCGTCGCATCGGTCGCCTTCACCTCGGTGACTTTGCCCGCGAGTTTGCGCGCGCGTTTGCTGCCGGTGTTCGAATGGAACTTCGGGATCGGCGCGGTCGCGGCGACGCCGAGCGTGGCCTCCAGCAATTTGCGTCCGGCCTTCGTGCCGTTGACCGCATTGACCACTTCGGCCACTACCGGGATGCCGGCAATGCGGCCGAGCCCGCGGGTGTTGCTGAGTAGTTTGTCACGGAAGCTGTGCTCGTCGTTCCTGTGCTGATGGTGCTTGGCGCGCAGCATCAGGTGCGGGAAGTCGATGTTCCAGGGATGCGGCGGAACATACGGACACTTGGTCATGAAACACATGTCACACAGGTAACAGTGATCGACCACGTCCCAGAAGACCGTCTTGTCGACGCCGTCGAGCTCGAGCGTCGGCGATGCGTCGATCGCGTCGAACAAGGTCGGAAAGGAATTGCACAGGCTGAAGCAGCGGCGACAGCCATGGCAGATGTCGAACACGCGCTCGAGTTCTTTCTCGAGCGCCGCCGGATCGTTGAATTCGGCACTCCGCCAATCGAGCGGATGACGCGAGGGAGCCTGCAGGCTCCCTTCGCGTATGCCGGTTTCGGATGCGCTCATGGGGACGCGCGTTTGTTAGATGGAGTCGAGCGCCTTCTGGAAACGATTGGCATGAGAACGCTCGGCCTTGGCCAGCGTTTCGAACCAGTCGGCGATCTCGGAGAAGCCTTCTTCGCGCGCGGCTTTCGCCATGCCGGGGTACATGTCGCTGTACTCGTGCGTCTCACCGGCAATCGCGGCCTTGAGATTCATCTTGGTTTCACCGATCGGCAGGCCCGTGGCCGGGTCACCCACCGACTCGAGATATTCGAGGTGCCCGTGCGCATGGCCGGTCTCACCCTCGGCCGTCGAACGGAACACCGTCGAAACGTCGTTGTATCCCTCGACGTCGGCCTTGGCTGCGAAATACAGGTAACGGCGATTCGCCTGCGACTCGCCTGCGAATGCATCCTTCAGATTCTTCTCGGTCTTGCTGCCTTTGAGGTTCACATCTCTCTCCTTACGATTACCCAGTCGAGAACCGCTCTCATTTAGACTTGTTCTAAGCGTGGGCGCGAACTCTACGGCCGCGCATGAACACGGTCAATCAGCGATGAAGAAGAGGCGTGATGGCATCAATCGTTGCCCAACCGTCGTCCGACGTTTAACGTCGCGCGCGTGAAACCAAACTCCCCCAAGAAAGACCCCAAAGAGAATGAGAAGTCGCCCGACTTCGAGCAGTCGCTGGCAGAACTCGAAGCGCTCGTGGCGAAACTCGAACAGGGCGACGTCCCGCTCGAGGATGCTCTCAAGACTTTCGAACGCGGCGTCGCGCTGACTCGCCAATGCCAGACCGCGCTACGTACTGCCCAGCAAAAAGTGGAAGTGCTGCTGGCCCGCAACGGCGAGGAAACGATCGCGTCGTTCGCCGACCCCGATGACGATGTAGACGCTGATGAAATCGGGCGCTGAAGCAACACCTCCCGCGCCGCAAAATTTTCTCGCCGCCCGGGTTCCCCTCTATCAACAGCGCATCGAAGGCGTATTGGAGCGCGCCCTCGACGTCGACGGCGGCGCGACCCCGCGACTGCTCGAAGCGATGCGTTACAGCACCCTTGCGGGCGGCAAACGGGTGCGTCCGGTGCTGGTATATGCCACGGGCGAAGCGCTCGGAGCACCACTGGAAATCCTCGACTGTGCTGCGGCGGCGGTCGAACTGATTCACGTCTATAGCCTGGTGCACGACGATCTGCCGGCGATGGACGATGACGATCTGCGGCGCGGACGCCCGACCTGCCATCGCGCGTTCGACGAGGCCACCGCCATCCTCACCGGCGATGCGTTACAGGCGCGCGCCTTCGAAATCCTCACGCACGCACCCGTGCAGATTGCCGCGGCAGCGCGGCTCGAAATGCTGCGCGTGCTGGCCGATGCGATCGGCACACGGGGCATGGCCGGCGGCCAGGCAATCGATCTCGAGGCCGTCAAACATCCGATGGACGAAGCGGCGCTCGAGCGCATGCATCGGCAGAAGACCGGCGCGCTCATCCAGGCCAGTGTGCTGCTGGGTGCGATCTCGGCAGGCGTGCAGCATGCTGCGGATCGCGCTGCGCTCGCGGAATTCGGCGCCGAGATCGGACTCGCCTTCCAGATACAAGACGACATCCTCGATGTCGAAGGCACCACCGCGGAACTCGGCAAACGTGCCGGCGCGGACGCCACACTCGCCAAGCCAACCTATCCTGCCGTGCTCGGCCTCGAGAAAGCGCGCGCGCGGGCGCAACATCGCCGCGATCGCGCCATCGAGGCGCTGGCACCGCTCGGCGAGCGCTTTGCGCATCTGCGCGAGTTCGCGCATTTTCTCGTGGCGCGCGCCAGCTGAACGATTGGTTCGCTCGCGGCGCTCGCGCCGCGTGTAAACTTGCGCCGCGATGACTGGTGTCCACGAGACATTCCCCCTGTTGAGTTCGGTGAATCAGCCCGCCGACCTGCGTTCGCTCGCGGAAAACCGGCTCGCCGAGGTCTGCAAGGAACTGCGCGAATTCCTGATCCGCAGCGTCGCGACGCGCGGCGGCCATTTCGCCGCGGGGCTCGGTACCGTCGAACTCACGGTCGCGCTGCACTACGTGTTCGATACGCCGCGCGACCGGCTCGTCTGGGACGTCGGCCACCAGGCCTATCCTCACAAGGTGTTGACCGGCCGGCGCGACCAGCTCGACACCATCAAACAAAGCGGCGGGCTCGCACCGTTTCCGTCGCGCACCGAGAGCGAATACGACACCTTCGGCGTCGGCCACTCGAGCACGTCGATCAGTGCCGCGCTCGGCATGGCGGTCGCGGCGGAGCTCAACAAGGACGACCGCAAGGTGGTCGCCATCATCGGCGACGGTGCGATCACCGCAGGTATGGCCTGGGAGGCGCTGCTCAATGCCGGCGCCCGCAAGACCAACCTGCTCGTGATCCTCAACGACAACGACATGTCGATTTCCGAGAACGTCGGCGCGTTGTCCAACTACTTCACCAAGGTGTTGTCGGGCCGCATGTATTCGACGCTGCGTTCGGGCGGCAAGAAGATCCTCAAGCAGATGCCCACGATGTGGGAACTGGCGCGCCGCTCCGAAGAAATGATGAAGGGCATGGTGTTGCCCGGCACGATCTTCGAAGAGCTGGGGTTCAACTACTTGGGCCCCATGGACGGCCACGACATCAAGGAGCTCGTCACGACGTTGCGTAATACGCGCGCGTTGAAAGGCCCGCAGCTGCTGCACGTCGTCACCCGGAAGGGCAAGGGCTACGACCCGGCCGAGAAAGATCCGATCAAGTGGCATGGTCCGGGCCCGTTCGATCCGGCGACCGGCACCATTTTCAAGGAAAAGGCGGCGGGGCCCACCTACTCGCAGATATTCGGCCAGTGGCTGTGCGACATGGCGGCGCGCGACGAACGCATCGTCGGCATCACGCCCGCGATGCGTGAAGGTTCGGGAATGGTCGAGTATTCGAAAAAGTTTCCGCAGCGTTACTTCGACGTCGCCATCGCCGAACAACACGCGGTCACGTTCGCGGCCGGCCTCGCCTGCGAGGGCTTCAAGCCGGTCGTGGCTATCTACTCGACGTTCCTGCAGCGCGCCTACGACCAGCTGATCCACGATGTGGCGTTGCAGAACCTGCCCGTCGTGTTCGCGCTCGATCGCGCCGGCCTGGTCGGCGGCGACGGCGCCACCCACCAGGGCAGCTACGATTACTCCTTCCTGCGCTGCATTCCGAATCTGACCGTCATGGCACCCGCCGACGAAAATGAATGCCGGCAGATGTTGTACACGGCGACCACACTCGCGGGGCCCTCCGCGGTGCGTTATCCGCGTGGCCAGGGACCGGGGGTGCCGCTCGTTGCGGAGATGACCGCGCTGCCGGTCGGCAAGGCCGAGATCCGCCGCGAAGGCCACAGCGGCCTGCTCATCCTCGCGTTTGGCGCGCTGGTGAAATCCGCGGAGATCATCGGCGAGCGGCTCGATGCCACGGTCGTCAACATGCGCTTCGTGAAACCGCTGGACGAAGAACTCGTGCTGCGGTTGGCCGCCAGGCATCGCGCGTTGATCACCATCGAAGAGAACGCCATCGCCGGCGGTGCCGGTTCCGCGGTGCTCGAGTTGCTGGCGAATTGTTCGAACAGTCTCCCGACCCTCACGCTCGGCATCCCCGACAGCTTCATCGAACACGGTTCGCGCGAGGATTGCCTCATCCAGGCCGAGCTCGACCAGGCCAGTCTCGGTGCCGCAGTCGAGCGCTGGTGGACCCCGCAAATCGCGGGTCGGGCGCTTTCCGGGACATAAGCCGGGCCATTAGTCGAAAGATTCAGGCCGCCAACCGGAACAAACGGCCCCCTTCTCCCATTTGAGGGGTTGAACGATCCACGAAAGCCCGCAAACTGTGCGGGCTTTCTCCACTCAGGCCTTCAAATGAAACCTGCCGTTGCTCCCCAACCCCGTGTGCTCACCGTCGAAGACGTGCAGAGCCGCGCCGACACCCGCCAGATTCCGATCAACCAGGTCGGCATCAAGGACATCAATCACCCCGTCAAGGTGAAGGATCGTTCGGCGGGCGAGCAGCACACGGTCGCCAACTTCAACATGTACGTGAACCTGCCTCACAACTTCAAAGGCACGCACATGTCGCGTTTCGTCGAGATCCTGCATCGCGAACGCGAGATCTCGGTGGAATCGTTTGGCAGCCTGCTGGCGGAGATGACCGAACGCCTCGAAGCGGATTCCGGCCTCATCGAAATGACCTTTCCATATTTCGTGATGAAGAAAGCGCCGGTGTCCGGCGTGGAAAGTTACATGGATTACCGCGCCAGCCTCGTCGGGCGACGGGTCAAGGGCGAGACCGAAATGTGGGTGAAGGTCATCGTCCCGGTGACGAGCCTGTGCCCGTGCTCGAAGAAGATTTCCGAACGTGGCGCGCACAACCAGCGTTCACACGTGACGATCAACGCCAAGCTGCGCGAACACATGTGGATCGAGGAGCTCATCGAAATCGCCGAGAGCGAGGCCTCGTGCGAGCTGTACGGCATCCTCAAGCGCCCCGATGAGAAATACGTGACCGAACGCGCCTACGACAATCCCAAATTCGTCGAAGACATGGTCAGAGATGTCGCCGTGCGGCTGAACGACGAATCGCGGATCGCGGCCTACGTGGTGGAATCGGAGAACTTCGAGTCGATCCACAACCATTCCGCCTACGCGCAGATCCAGCGCGACAAGGATGCGGACGGCAAGGACGCGTAGTAAGCGCAAGGCTTACTTTCATTCGCTCACAGTCGAGTTGCCCGAATTCGCGGTCGTATATTGGCGGCGGCCAAGCACCCCGCCCGCCCTGGCAACCGGAGAGACACCCATGAGCGCGAACCCGAAGACGGTCGAATCCGAACTCACTCCTTTCAAACTACTCATCAACGGCAAACTCGTCCCGGGCGCCACCTCGACCGGCGTCATCAACCCTGCCACGGGCAAGTCATTCGTCTCGTGTCCGCGCGCCGACGTCGCGCAGTTGAACGAAGCGGTCGCCGCCGCGAAGTCGGCCTTTCCGGCCTGGTCGCGCAAATCCTGGGAAGATCGCCGCCGCCTGTTGCTCGCACTGGCCGACGCGTTGAGCAAGCAATCGGATGAATTCGCCGCGCTGCTGACGCAGGAACAGGGCAAACCGTTCATGCAGGCGCAATTCGAAATGGGAGGTGCGATCGCGATGATCCACGCCTTCGCGGAAATGCAGATCGTTCCGAAGGTGCTGAAGGAAGATGCGACGCAGAAGATCGTGTTGAATCGCGCGCCGCTCGGCGTCGTGGCCGCGATCACGCCGTGGAATTTCCCGATGATCCTGCTGATGATCAAGGTGGCCCCCGCGCTGTTGGCCGGCAACACCGTGGTCGCCAAGCCAGCCCCCACCACTCCGCTAACCACCCTGAAGTTCGGCGAACTGGCCGCGTCGATCCTGCCGCCGGGCGTGTTCAACGTGATCGCCGATCAGAACGACCTGGGCGGCGCGCTCACCCAGCATCCGGACGTGGCCAAAGTCGCGTTCACCGGCTCGACCGCCACGGGCCGCAAGGTGATGGCCAGCGTCGCGGGCACGCTGAAACGCATCACGCTCGAACTCGGCGGCAACGACGCCGCCATCATCCTGCCCGGCACCAACATCAAGGAAGTCGCGCCCAAGATCTTCATGGGCGCGATGATCAACGCCGGCCAGGTCTGCCTCGCGATCAAGCGTGTATACGCGCACGAGTCCCAGTACGACGAACTGTGCGCGGAGCTCGCGAAACTGGCGCAGGACGCGACCGTTGGCGACGGCATGAATCCGCAAACGCAGATCGGCCCGATCCAGAACAAGATGCAATACGAAAAGGTGAAGGAATTCATCGCCGACGCGCATGCGCGCGGCAAGGTCATCGCGGGCGGCAAGGCACTGGAGGGCGACGGCTATTTCATCGCCCCGACCATCGTGCGTGACATCCCCGACGACGCCCGGCTCGTGCGCGAGGAACAATTCGGACCCGTGACCCCGGTGATGAAGTATTCCGACGTGGATGACGCGATCGCCCGCGCCAACAGTACCGAATACGGGCTGGGCGGCACGGTCTGGGGCTCTGACCTGACGCGCGCCTACGACGTTGCGTCGAAGATGGATTCCGGCACGGTGTGGGTCAACAAACATCTCGACCTGCCGCCCGATGTGCCCTTCGTCGGCGCCAAACAATCCGGCATGGGCGCGGAGATGGGGCTCGAAGGCCTGGAAGAATTCACCCAGCCGAAGGTGATCAACTTGTCGAAGATGTGACCGGCGGCGATTCGGGGAACGGGTCTTCGTCGACCTCGTTCGCGATGTTTCGGTGAATTCGACGCGCACAGCCGGCGGTGGTTACGATGCCACCCTGGCGCAATTAAGCTCCGGAGCAAGCGTCGATGAAGCGGATTTTCCAGCGCCTGCATTCGTTGCTGGTCGTGATCGCACTCGCGCTGGCCGCGAGTGCGTCGGCGCGCGCGGCCGACAAGAAAAACCCCGAACTGCTGGTGTTTGCGGCGGCGTCGCTGACCAACGTTCTCGGCGAGCTGTCACCCGCGTGGGAAAAATCCACCGGTGTTCCGGTCAAACTGTCGTTCGCCGCGAGTTCGGTCCTGGCTCGCCAGATCGAGGCCGGCGGCAGCGCCGACATTTTCGTCTCCGCCGACCGGGAATGGATGGACTATCTACAGACGCGCGATCTGCTCGACAAGTCCTCGCGGCGCAACCTGGTCGGTAACCGCCTGGTACTGATCGCGCCGGCCGACAGCAAACTTGACCTCGAGATCGCCCCGGGTTTCAAGCTCGCGGCGGCGCTCGGCAAGGGCCGGCTCGCCACTGGCGACCCTGACACGGTCCCGGTTGGGCGATACGCGCGCTCGGCGCTCACGTCGCTCGGCGTCTGGGGCGAAGTCGCGGACCGCCTGGTGCGCGCCGACAATGTCCGCAGCGCCATGATGTTCGTCGCGCGCGGCGAAGTGCCGCTCGGAATCGTCTATGCGACGGATGCACTCGTCGATTCCAAGGTGCGCATCGTCGATACCTTTCCCGAATCCAGCCATGCGGCCATAACCTATCCGGCCGCGGTCATGAAAGGCGCCAAGCCGCAGGCCACCGCGTATCTCGAGTTCCTTGTCAGCCCGCAGGCGCGTACAACCTGGCAGAAGTTTGGTTTCGTAGAGCTCGAGAAATGAACCGAAGTTTTGCGCGGCGCGCGGCCGTGTACGTGGCGTTGTTCACCGCGACATCAGCCCTCGCCGACGATTCCGCGCTCGCGGCCCAGGTCGAGGCTCTGCGCAACGCCATCAATGCGCAACGCGCCCAGCTCGAATCCCAGGCCAAGCTACTGGAATCGCAGCAGGCGCAGCTCGAAGCGCTGACGCGCCAGCTCGCGCAGTCGCAGGTCGCGACGCAGGAGGTGCCCAAGCTCACATTCACGAACGCGCGCCCGACGATCACCGCCGCCGATGGCCGTTCGTCGATTGCGCTGCGCGCCAACGTGCAGCTCGACTCGGCCCTCTACGGCGAATCGGCCGAAGGGCCGCTCAACCAGGACTTTCGCCGCGGTTCCGTTGGCGCCAGCGGCAATCGCGAGACCAATGCCGCGCGCGATTTCAGCGAAGGATTCTATTTCCGGCGCGCGCGTTTCGGCGTCGAAGGCACCCTCTCCCGCGATTTCAATTACCGCCTGCTGCTGGTACGCCGCCCGTGGGCGTGGAAATCGGGCAAGACCTGGATGTGTTTGCGCTGCGAACGCAGTACAGCTTCTGATCCGAACTACTCGAGCGGCTGGTCCGTACCCTGGAGTCGCGCGATCAGCGCGCGCAGGAACACGCGATTGAAGCGCAGCTGGCAGGCCGCGGACACCTGCTCCAGCAAGGTCGAGCTGACGCGCAGCACGGACACGAGTGTTTCCGCCTTGATCGTCGCGGTGCGACGCGCGCCGCGCACGTAACTGGTCTCGCCGAAACAGTCGCCGCTCTCGATCGCGCCCAGCGTCTTGCCGTGGCGTTCCACCAGGCAGCGGCCGTTGACGAGGATGTAGAAGCGGTCGTCCATCTCGCCTTCCTTGACGATCTCCTCGCCAGCCGGGTAATCCTGCATGGCGCTGGCGCGCAGCACTTCCCAGATTTCAGCGTGCGAGAACTCGTGGAAGAAACGCAGGCGACGCAACACGTCGAATTGTTCCTGCTGATCGATGCGGGCGTTCTGCTCGCGCAGGCGCTGGTGCACGCGCGTGAGCTCGGCGGCGAAATCCGCCCCCGACTTCTGGCGCTTGTCGGGTGTCTTGAGCATCGCCTGCGCGACGATCTGCTCGAGTTCTTCGGGCACGTCCTTGCGCTGCGTGTGGATCGGCGGCGGCGTGGCGTAGACGATCTGGTGCAGCAACTTGACCAGGTTGCCGGCGCGGAACGGGCGAATACCCGTCAGCAGCTCGTACATCACCGCGCCGAGCGAATACAGATCCGAATGATGGGTGAGCTCGAGGCTCTGCACCTGTTCGGGCGACATGTACGAAGGGCTGCCGGCGATGCCTTCGATACGCGAGATCTCGGAATCAGCGACCAGCGCGATGCCGAAGTCGATGATGCGCACGTCGGAATCCTGCGTGAGCATGAGGTTCGACGGCTTGATGTCTCGATGGATCACGCCGCGCGTGTGCGCGTAGTGCAGCGCCTTTGCGACCTTGAACATGATCTCGACGACGTCGTCGACGCGCAGCAGGTTGTCGGGACGGCAATACGCCGACAGCGTTCGCGCGCCATGCACGTGTTCGGTGACGATGTAGCAGCGGCCGTTTTCTTCGCCGGCGTCGTAGATAGGCAGGATGTGGGGATGCTGCAACATGCCGACCATGTGCGCTTCCGAGAGGAACATCTTGCGGGCGATCTTGGCCCGCTCGTCGGTCGGATCCTGGTCCATGTTGTAGACCTTGATCGCGACGTCCCGCCCGTAATAGGAATCGTGCGAGAGATAGACGGTGCCGGTCGAGCCGCGGCCGACCTCGTTGATGATCACGTATTTGCCGATGCGATCCGGAACGCGGTTTTCCAGGATCTTTGCGGCCTGCGCGTCGGGCCCGGTTTTTGTAGCTTGCAGCGACATCTTTGACGGCGTAAGCACAGCGCCGGCACAAGATTCCCTGTGCCGCCGCCTTCCCATTTGATCAGGTGAAGGCAGAATAAGGCCGCACTGCCACAGGGGCTGTGACCCGCTTCGCGGATCACCGGTAGCGTCGAAACGTTCCGGCGCAGTCCTACTTCGCGAAGTGATCGAAACCGGGGCCCGAGAACTGCATCACACCGCCGCGAGCGAAAACCCTGACTCCATTTCCAGACACGAGGCTGCCGATTCTCGTCACGGGCCCTAATCCTCGCGCTATGGCGTTGGTCATGGCGCCGAGCCGCGCCAGGGGTACGGTAAACAGCAATTCGTAGTCATCGCCTCCGGTGAGCGCATATTCGCGCGCCGATTCCCGGCCCACGGCGGCTAGCAAGGACTCGGACACCGGCAGCGCCGTCGCATCGACTTCCGCGCCGCAACCGCTTGCGGCGCACAGCTTCTCGAGGTCGCCGCCGAGGCCGTCCGAGACGTCGATACACGCGCTGGCGAGACCTCGCAGCGCAACACCCACCTCGCAGCGCGGCGTCGGAAACAGGAAACGATCGCGCAGGATCTGGGCCGACATCGGGTCGGCGACGTGCAGGCGGCCCTGTTCGAGTGCCAGCCCCGCGGCCGCGTCGCCCGGCGAGCCGGTGACGAACACCGCATCGCCAGGCTGGCCGCCCTTGCGTTCGAGCGCCACACCGATCGGTACGATGCCGATGATCGTCACGGTAATAGTTAGAGGCCCACGCGTCGTGTCGCCGCCCACCAGCGAAACACCGTGACGGCGACACAGGTCACCCGCGGCGCGCGCGAATTGCGCCAGCCATTCTTCATCCGGCCGCGGCAGGGTCAACGCGAGCAAGGCCCAGGCCGGTTCGGCGCCCATCGCCGCGATGTCGGACAAATTGACGGCGAACGCCCGGTGGCCAATGGAAATGGCCGGCGAACCGGGCGGAAAGTGCACCGCCTCGACGAGCGTGTCGGTGACCGCCACCAGTTCGCGCGACGCGGGCGGCATCAGCACCGCACCGTCGTCGCCCACGCCGATGCGCACATCGGCGCGTTTGGCACCGAGGCGTGCGAAGTATTTACCGATCAGCTCAAATTCACCCTGAGCCATATTAATTTCACGGACGGCGGCGCTTCGCCGCCGTTAAGAGTGGCGCGCAGCGCCTGACTAACCTTCGTGCGGGCGCAGCTCTTTTTCGTGCGGGCGCAGCTCTTTCGCCGCCGCGTCGAGCACCGCGTTGACGAACTTGTGACTGTCGGTGGCACCGAACCGTTTGGCGAGGCCCACCGCCTCGTTGATGACCACGCGATACGGCACATCGGGCGCGGATCTCAATTCATGCGCCCCAACCCACAACACCGCGCGCTCCACCGGATCGAGCTCGGTGGGCTTGCGATCCATCCACCCGGCCAGTGCCGCGTCGAGCGCTTCGCTGCCCTCACAGACGTCGGTGACCAGCTGGTTGAAATAGCCGCGATCGGCCTTGTGCATGTCTTCGTCGACGGCGAACTCGTTGACCACGTCCTGCCAGGGCGTGGCGTTGAGCTGCCAGCGATACAGCGCCTGCATGGCGAGCTTGCGAGCGACGGCGCGGCGCATCGACGCGGGACTGATGCCATTGCCACGTGCCATCAGCGCCGCCTCTTTCCGGATTTTGCCTTCACCGGCCTCGCCTGCGATTTCTTTTTCACCGCGGCCGCGGGCGCGGCCAGCGATTGCCACGGCGCGAACGGCGCCAGTAGTTCGATCATCTCGAGGGCCGCTTCGAGCGATTCGCCGCCCTTGTTCATGCGGCCGGTCGCGGCGCGCTCTTCAGCCTGCGCCTGCGTCTCGGTGGTCAGTACGCCGAAGATCACCGGCACGCCGGTTGCGAGCCCGGCATCCATCAACCCCCGCGCACTTTCGCCCGCGACGTATTCGAAATGCGGCGTGTCACCGCGGATCACGCAGCCCAGCGCAATCACGGCCTGGTATTCGCCACAGGCCGCGAACTTGAGCGCCGCGAGCGGCAGCTCGAACGCGCCGGGAACCCGCTGCACGATCAGGTTCGATTCCTCGCCGCCGTGTTTGCGCCACGCGCGCGTCGCGCCGTCGATGAGCTGGTCCACGAGTTCGGCGTTGAAACGCGCGGCCACGATGGCGATGCGCCACGGGCTGGCGTCGAAACTCGGCTGTGACGTCTGGGAACCGGTCATGGGCGCGGGAGTATACGCGGGAGGCGGCGGATCATTCGGCCACGTAGCCGGTGATCTCGAGGCCGAAAGCCGCGAGACCCTGCAACTGCTTCGGCGTCGACAACACCTGCATATGTGTCACGCCCAAATCCTTGAGGATCTGGGCGCCTATTCCGTAGGTACGCAGTACTTGCGGCGCCACCTGGGCACTGACGGAACTTTCCGGCCGGGTGCCGAGCGCGCTCACCGCGTCCGCCAGTTCGCGCGGCGTCGTATGGTCGCGCAGCACGATGACGATACCGGTACCGACCTCGGCAATACGTTTCATCGCATCTCGCAGCGTCCAGGTTCGCCCCACGTCGCGAATGCCGACGAGGTCGGACAAGGTGTCGATCGGATGCACGCGCACCAGCGGTGACGGCGTGCTTGCGATGTCTCCGCGCACCAGCGCCAGGTGCACCTCGCGGTGCACGTGGTCTTCATAAGCCAACAATTTGAACTCGCCGAACTCGGTTTCCACCTGCTGCTCGGCGATACGTTCGACGGAACGCTCCTGACGCAGGCGGTGACGGATCAGATCGGCAATGGTGCCTATCTTTACGCCGTGTCGGGCGGCGAAGGATTCCAGATCGGGGCGGCGCGCCATCGTGCCGTCGTCGTTCATGATTTCGACGATGACGGACGAGGCGTCGAGCCCGGCGAGTCGCGCCAGATCGCAGCCGGCTTCGGTGTGTCCGGCGCGTGTCAGCACGCCACCGGGCTGTGCCATCACTGGAAAGATGTGCCCCGGCTGGCGCAAATCTTCGGGCCGCGCGTTCGGCTTCACCGCCGTGAGTACGGTGTGTGCGCGATCGTGCGCGGAAATGCCGGTCGTCACGCCCTCGGCCGCTTCGATCGACAAGGTGAAGTTGGTGCGATGTTCGCGATGCGTCTCGCTCACCATCAGAGGCAGCCGCAGCTGGCGGCAACGTTCGGCCGTCAGCGTCAGGCAGATGAGGCCGCGGCCGAAACGCGCCATGAAGTTGATGTCTTCGGGCCGCACTTTTTCGGCCGCCATGATGAGGTCGCCTTCGTTCTCGCGATCTTCGTCGTCCATGATGACGACCATGCGCCCGGCGGCAATATCGGCGAGGATTTCTTCAATGCTGTTCAGTGCGTTCAAGCAGGCTCCGTATTCAGACGCTCTACGTAGCGCGCCAGCAGATCGATCTCGAGATTCAGGCGGGTACCGGCCTTGAGCGCGCCGAGCGTGGTCACTTCCAGCGTGTGCGGAATGAGGTTGATCGAGAAATTCGCGCCCTGCACTTCGTTCACCGTGAGGCTCACGCCATCGAGCGTCACCGAACCCTTGCGCGCGATGTAACGCGCCAGCGGTTTCGGCGCCGACAGTTCGACCCGCAATGAGCGCGCATCGGCGGATGCGGTCAGCACCTCGGCAAGTCCATCGACATGACCGGAAACCCAGTGACCGCCCAGGCTGTCCCCGGCACGCAGGCTGGCCTCGAGATTCACGCGCGCACCGACCGGCTTGGCACCCAGCGTCGTCACGCGCAGCGTTTCGCCGGACACGTCGGCGATGAATACATCGCTGCCGAGCTCGGCGACGGTGAGACAGACACCATCGACCGAGATGCTGGCACCGAGCGCCAGGCGATCGCGCGCGATCTGGCCGAAGGAAACCTCGATGCGGCGATCGGAAGCCCCGGCCGCGCCCTCTTTGGGCGTGCTGCGCCGGATCTCGCCGATCTCTTGCACGATGCCTGTGAACATCCGGATCCTGGTTCCTTACTTCTTCTCGCCGGGCTTCTTGAGCGGCCGCAAACGCAAGCGCAGATCCGCGCCAACGGCCTGGGTCTCGATCAAATCGTATTGCAGCGCGGCGTCGAGCTTCGTGAGTCGCGCCAGCGTCGCCAAAGGTTTCGCATCGCGCCCGAGAAGTTTGGGCGCGAGATATACCAGCCACTCATCCACCAGCCCCGCCGACAGCAGCGCACCCGACAGCCGCGGCCCCGCCTCCACCAGCACCTCGTTGATTTCGAGCTCCGCCAGACGCGCGAACACCTTCGGGAGATCGAGCTTGTTACGCGTCGCGCGCAGCCGTTCGACGCGCGCGGCGCCTAACTTCTCGCCTTCCGCCGCAGCCCGGCGCGTCTTGGTGGCGGCCGCGAACACCAGGGCTTCACCGGGCTGACCCAAAATTTTCGCACCGGGACGAATGCGCCGGCGGCGATCGAGCACCACGCGCAACGGCTGGCGTTCGACGGTGTCGAGCCGCACGTCGAGACGCGGATCGTCGGCGAGCACGGTCGCGGCGCTGGTCAGCGTGGCGCCGGACAACGCGCGCCAATGTTGCACGTCCTGGCGTGCCGCCTCGCCCGTGATCCACTTGCTCGCGCCGTTGGCGAGCGCGGTGCGGCCATCGAGACTCGCGGCGGATTTCAACCGCACGAACGGCCGCCCGTGGCGCATGCGCATGAGGAACCCGGCATTGAGTTCCTCGGCTTCGGCGGCCAGCAATCCGGACTGCACCGTGACGCCGGCTTCCTTCAGCCGCTTCCCGCCCGCGCCACTCACGCGCGGATTCGGATCGCCGATGGCGTACACGACGCGACGCACGCCGGCCGCAAGCAATACGTCCACGCACGGTGGCGTGCGGCCGTGGTGGCTGCACGGCTCGAGCGTCACGTACGCGGTCGCGCCGCGCGCGCGATCGCCGGCCGCGCGAATCGCGATCGGCTCGGCATGCGCTTCGCCGGCGCGTTCATGCCAGCCTTCGCCCACGATTTCCTCGTCGCGCGCCAGCACCGCCCCGACGCGCGGATTCGGCTGCGTGGTGTACAGGCCGCGCGCGGCCAGCTCCAATGCGCGGCGCATGGCGGCTTCATCGAACGCACTGAACTTACTCATGCGCTTTTCCCTTCTTCGGCTTCGACCCTGCTTCGCCGGGCAACAACGACAGCTGGCCCTCGCTCGGCGTCTTGCCGCGCCGGTGCCGCAGTCTATCTACTTCGTCGCGGAACGCCTCGACGTCCTGAAAATGCCGGTACACGGAGGCGTAACGCACGTAGGCGACTTCGTCCAGTTTGTGCAGCTCTTCCATGACGATCTCTCCAATCTGCCGCGACGTGACTTCGCGTTCGCCCAGGCCGCGCAGCTTGCGCGTGATGTGGCCGACCGCTTCTTCCACCGATTCGCGGGACACCGGACGCTTCTCCAACGCCTTGTGCAGCCCGTTGCGCAGCTTGTTCTCGTCGAACGGCACGCGGCTCTGGTCGTTCTTGACGACCAGCGGCATCACCAGCTCGGCGGTCTCGAAGGTCGTGAACCGCTCGCCGCAGGCCAGGCACTCGCGGCGCCGGCGGATCTGCGTGCCCTCGGCGGCTAAC
>Ga0307513_10006395_pt1 | contig 15394 bp, 13 predicted proteins | sample 15_EM_MG_FD_202174 | JGI IMG/M metagenome (GOLD analysis project Ga0307513, IMG submission 202174) | Populus trichocarpa ectomycorrhiza microbial communities from riparian zone in the Pacific Northwest, United States - 15_EM | ecosystem: Host-associated > Plants > Roots > Unclassified | place... | reverse complement strand
ATTGGGCGTTATTTAACGCCCAATGGGGAGGCAACCCAATTGGGTGTTATTTTTGATGGCTTCCCAAACGGGTGTTAAATAACGCCCGATTAGGCGTTAAATTTGGCCCAGACACCACTCCAGAGCCTACTATTATACAGAGAGACATACAGAATACATCCCCACTCCTTTTTGCACCTTGCTTGCATTCCAGAAGTTTGCTTGTTCATTCCACTTTGACCTGCGTGCCCCTGCACCACTCCCGACACTCTGCTCCTGCTTAAAACCTGACTGCAGCATCATGCACCCTCACACACTTGAAAGCACTGTTGTTTTGTTTTTTTTGGGGTCCTGTGCCCCCATGGTGAACATATATCATAGCCATGTCTCGCAACTTAGAACGAACCTCTGACACAGCCTCTGACACAGCCTCGATGCTGGTACTCAACTGGCGCCGCCTCAGCTCATATTCCTTTCGTTTTGACCACATCCAGTGTTGCTTTTGCAATCTACATTCCCAAATGTCCTGCACCACCCCCACATCCCAGTTAGCTGGCAGAGTCTTCGCGATCCGCTGTTTACAACCCACAATTGATAAGGAGGAATCCAGCCATTTGGAGCCAACAAACAGTCTTGCTGGACATGATCATTCAGATGTCCATGCCCCTTCCAGACCACTACCAATTTCAATGGTTGGCTGGACGTCTACTCACGCTGATCTGACAACTACATGCTTGAATACCCCTCCTAGCCTTTTAGACAGCATCACCTCATCCAATGACCTTACTTCCAAGAGGAAAAACAATCAAAGGTATGTCCCTGCTTGCTTTCATTAAATGATCATCATTCATGAAGAACAGTGTATCGCTATTCTCCCATGCCAGGGATTTTACTGTAAATGGCGGGAGATTTTATGCTGTTGGAGGCAATTTGACTGTTCAAGGAATAGGCAAGTAAACAGTTGGGATGCATTTTAAAATTAAAAACTTCGACAAATGGGCACAGAACCCCGAGAAATGGCAGATATTTTTGCAGACATGGTATGTATTTTTGGGTCTCAGAAGTTCCCTGAAGCGCTGAATCAGGGCCAGTGGGAAACTGCTGCCCAAACCATTGACAGGAGATTGGAAGAGATCATAGGCACCCGCTTACAGTTGCCACCAATTATCTTGACAGGGTTCTTATATGTAATGGATGCAAATATGCAACAGGTCGATGACACACACTTATGATGGATATGGTGCACTCATTAGAGGTATGTTCGTGTGTTAGATGCAACATGATAATTTAGGGCTGCACACCGTCACCATAACCTATGGCATATGGCCATAAATTATGGCTACTGTAGCCGTACCGTGAGCCATTCCTGGCACCAATTTTACAGCCGACACCTTATGGGTGCCTTACGGCAATGATAAGTAATAATATTTTCCATAATGTGTGATGCATTTCCAGTTGGAATTTGCTAGAGAAGCCCAAATCCAGCATCAGAATAAATTTCTGATGGTTGGTTGGCCCTCAGCATCGCATTACGGCTCCTACAGCTGTCCTGCTGTACCATACCATGAGGCCTCTGGAAGTTACGGTAGACAGCCGTCTACTGTAATGGCATGGCGTGCTGCCCTAACATGATTTTCACCCTTCACTTATTGAAATTCCCAGCAATTTACCACAGCTCTTAGAGTTTTATTTTACCCAGATCTGCCCCAAAGTAGAGTTCTGCAGAAATATATGGATCTTGGCGCCTTCATTCTGACCATTGATAATGGTAGAGAACACCTAGAATTGGCAGACCAGGAGGGTGGACAAGCACCATTCAAAGTGGCATGACTATTGTCATGAGCATTATAATGATGCAGGTGATCTATGGGTGGTAATGATGCAGGTGATCTATGGGTGGGCTCCAAGGAAATGCCAATGTCCATTTTGTGATTGTTGGAATAGCCTGAAGGGAAATAGTGGGAAATCAGTGATTGATTGGTGGGTCTTTCACAATCCATTCAACAGTGATGTACTGATGAACTTTCAGTCAATCCGGCAAGTGATGGTTCCAGGCCAAAATGGCTGATCGGTATATTAGTGAGACGGAAATTTCGAGCACAGCCACCAATGAATGGGATTTGATACAGAATATTTACTTGAAGTGAGGAGTGAGTACTATGACATATTTACAATATTATGACTGACTGCTATCCATCACTTCAAACTCTCAGATTGTGCATACAGGCAGTCCATGAATTGGTCATTCAATACTGACGTCTTTTGGAACTCTTTAAACTTCCAGCCGGTGTGTACAGGCAGTCCATGAGTTGCTTATTCATTACTGACCAGGTTGCAATCCTTTTGGGATCTCAGCCTGTCTGTAATGCCATTTTATCCGCTGCTAATTTGATACTGACCTTGTTTTGATAAATTTGAACTCTCAGTGGGTGCGTGATCCCCTTCCATCAGCTGCTAATTTGATACTGACCTTGTTTGACCAATCTTCACTCTCAGTGGGTGTGTAATATCATCCCATGGCTTCTATTTCTATACTGACCTCATTTCAACCAATTTTCACTCCCAGTGGGTGTGTAATGCCATTTCATCCACTGTGAAATTGATATTGACCTCGTTTCTACTAATTTGAACTCTCAGCTTGGGAGCCATACCATCAGCAGGAGGTTCATGCCATTTTTGGGTTGCCGCTACTTCAAAGTTCCAACCACCTTCATTTGTCAGTTTGTGTGTACTGCCATTTCATGCGCTCAAAATTATATTCTGACCTCATTTTTACCATGCTCAACTCTCAGGACTCATCCCTTCCTCTATCCTGAGTTCATCGCTCAACTTTATGCGAGTTTTACTTCCAACCTTGTATGTGACGCTATTTCTCCATGGTATTTTCATTGCTGAATGAACCTGCACCCAGCCCTTGATGTACTTCCTTTCCAGTAGCGACTCAAAGGCCTGCAACTACTCCCCTCTTTGGATATTATTTCATTACTTAGTGTAGAGACACCGGTTGTACCATATCTCTCCTGAGGCTCATCCAAAAATCGTTTAACTTGTACCTCTTGCGACCTTCTCTGAAAGAGAAGAGCCGAACGCCTCTTCCTTGGTCTGGTCAAATCAAAAAATACTCACCTAGCCCCTTGCTAGTCAAAGTCCATTGTTGATACTGCTGCCCATATAATAAGTGCCATCTGTATCTAGGTGTTTAGGTCCACTATTTATTTAATTCTTTGCCAATGGGAGCAAGGCCCAGTCATTTAAATTGAGACAGAAGTTTCCGATAGATGTCCCAGATATTATCCGAGTTCAAAGCAGGGTAGTCCATAATCCCATGAAGAATACACGCATACTTCTCAAACTCCAGAAGCACAAGCTGAAAGACTGGGTCATCCAGAGGAGCAAATACTGCTAAAGTGCCCTCTGCATCGTCCCATCGTGCAGCTTATCTTCTGGAGAAACTTATTCCCTTGAATCAGCTGTTCATAAAATACATTCATAATACAGACATTATCCCATTGCAGAAACAGAATGAACCAGGTTATGATGGGAGTATTTCTCTGCTTCATTGAGCATGTTTAATTTGTCTTCACCCATAGTCAGGCATATGTGTCCAACTTCCAAGGTCCATTGGTCAAATTTGAGTTTAAAAGTACTATATTGATAATGACTGTAGGGGCTAGAAACCTTTTGACTGATCCTCAAGTCTTGACCCATCCATATGTATCTCAATTCTCTCCGGTTCCAGTGCGTTTCTAAGAGTTTAATTTAGATCACTTTCTGATCGTGGAAGTTTTGATGACGCATTATTTGGAGGCAATGTCAACAGAGCTTTCGAAGGTTTTACTGGCCAACACAAGCATAGTCAATACTATGCTTGGTTTGAACTCAATGACTTCTCCATTTCTGACAGAATTCATTCCAAGGAAACCGGGGCTTAGATTCAATGGGGAAGGACTTTGAGTTATTGCGCTTTTCATAAATAATGGCTTCATTGTAAATATTTCTAAACTTGGCATCATGTCAGTCACACATCGTCACACTCTTGTATCTCTTTCAACAACACGTCCATCTGAAGCTACCGAACAAAATGCCTGTATCTGATCATAACAAAGGCTCCAGGTCCAGCTCCAGTAGTGACTCTGAAGATGAGGATGAGGAAATTGGATCAGATGAGGAATCTGGTATGTTACTGCATAGTCCTTCAACATTCAACCACCAACTCAAGTTCATTGATTCCACACCCAGAGAGCCTCTACAATAACGGAAAAGGCATCCAAGTGAGCGTCTTGCTCATTGGATTGCCCCCATCAGGAAAAGGCCACCTAGCTCTGGCTGTCTTTAGATGCTTTAGCTGCCCTAGAGCATCCTGAGACATCCTGGGATGTCTTGGGATGTCTCAGGATGCCCTAGGACTGCTAAAGCATCTAAAGACAGCCAGAGCTAGGTGGCCTTTTCCTGATGCCCTCGGCCAAAAACTGGTGAAAAATGATGCACAAATGCCAAGCCACCCGTCACGACCAAAGTCATGTACATCCATGAGAAAACAACTTTCGTCAAAGGTCTAACTCAGATAATTGTATACACCTTCAATAGGCAAGATCTCTGCAGGGGCAGTTTGGATAGCGATGGCAATCTGAAAAAGAAAACCTCAGATCTGTTCTCCCTCGCGTACACCATCCTGCGCATGCAGCTGAAAGATGTCGAAATTCTATCGGAAAATGACTGGGGGATGTTCTTGCAGGAGACTGGGAAGAAGCCCTCTGCGCAGGGAAAACTGACAATCAGGGAAAAGCTGGTAAGCCTTGTATCGTCCTTGATCCCCAATTACTTGCTGGCTCAACCGCCCTGTTATTTCAGACAGCTGAGGCTGAGGCTGCAGCTAAGGCTCAGATAGAAGAGTCGGGTGAAGATGATGATGAGAACGACAAGAAGAAGAAGAAAAAGAAGGTAAGTATCTCAATTTTACATTCAATTTCTTACAAGGTCATTCTTTGTGTTTGCTAACCTCATCCAAAGCACATCCCGACAGAAGAAGAAACTAATCAAGACACGATAATCAAGCGGCTTACTGAAACCCACATGTGTGAAGATCGAAAATGCACATTTTCGGGACCATGTTGGGTGGATGCAGAAAGTACCGCATATATACACCTTACACATCTCCACCTTCGAACCTGGGCTGCGGCCATTGTCAGAGGGATTTTTGAACCTATCAATAGCAGCAGCCATCTAATGTAATTTATCTAGGAATCTGGCCGAGATGGTGTTGATGAACAACATCCCCCCAACATGAAAATGTTCAATTCTACGGCGACAAATGCTGGCGCAGATATCGCAACTATGGCAAAGCGTCGAGCTGCAACAACTGCTGCTGCCCCAACTACAGCTGGATCTAATGTCTATGTGAGCTTTGATGGACTTGCTGAACTTCTTTGTGGATCAGTTCCGTTAGCTCCTCTGATGGCAGCTCCTCTGGCGGTTGCCCCTCCACCAAGAAACCCTGCAAACGACATAACAAAATGGCCGAAAATGGATCTTGCAACTTTCTGCAATCAGTTTGAGGTTCCAAATCAGCTTCGGGATAAACTAGTCAGTCTTTGTATCCAAGGTCCTCATGCTCTCTGCTGGATCAAAGATGAGGACCTTTGTCGAGAAGGCAACCTTGCCCTTGGCGAGCTTGGTACTCTCTGTGATGCGGAATAACGCTGGAAAAACTTTTGTTCATGGGACTCTTGATTCACATCATTTCGTATGGCTTCATCGGATGTTTTCTCTGCTCATTGCTCTCTTTCGTACTACTTGGTGGTGCTCATCACAATTCACACTCTCCGTTGTTTTCTGTATGTAGATGAATTGATTGCAGCTCATGTTTTTGCTACAATATGCTATTTTGCTTTGGACAGTATCAACCAACGTAGTAACTGGAGTGTTGAAAATATCCCCAGGTCATCTCTGGCGTAATACATAAACAGGCATCATAGAGCTCAGAATAAAGAGCTTTCTCATGGTAAAAGTAGAGACCCTGGCGATGAAGATGAGCTTTGATTGCAGAAAAGGCTGGTTCAATGGGGTTGTAATCGGGGGAATAGGGTGGAAGATATTCAATTCGACAGCCTGTACTATCTGTGAGCACAGTTCCAGGCTCAGAAATGGCAGTTTTTCACCATAGCTTTCAACCAATTCAGTTATATCATCATGGTGATGAATCCTAGCATTGTCCATCACAAGGACACTTCGTGGTCCTGGGTATGGTGACATTATAGGAAGCTGTAAAATACAATGATAAGAAACTCTCATAGGAATAGGAATAGGACAGACCAGGTCATCCTGAAGGTACTTGAGGAAGAGATCATGGGTAAATGACCCTTTGACAACCTGCGCAGCAATGATACCTTCATCCAAGGCCATGGTTGCAAGCATGGAGAAACGGCGCTTCTGAACAAAAGGTTGACAAGCCTCAACACGAGTACCAACCTCAGATCAGCCCCACAGATGAGCATATGTTCGGTCATCTTTTGAGACCTCATCAAGTGGCAAAAGATATGTTGCCGGATACTGAGAGATCCTTCAGACAAAATCTGCACACTTCATAGGATCCCTTTCAGCAGCCATCTTCTGGACCCATTTGGTGTTAAGCCCAGCTCGCTGAAGCTCACAATGGATTGTTGCCATTGACAATGAGAGAAGTCGGTATTCTTTGAGGCGTCGTTGATATTCATCGAGAAACAGGGTTGGTTTGTGATGTGCAAGTCGAATCAGGTACTGAACAGCTTCATGAAGTGCTTTCCAAGGGCGTCCTCTACCAATTGCTTGTGCTTTTGCTACCGTTCCAGTGAGGCGATATTGTTGCTCAGCTCGATTGAATGTCTTCCGAGAAAACCATACGATCTGAAGGATTTCTCGAACAGAATCACAACCACGGGCCCTGAGCCTGAGGGCAGCCATTTTCAAATCATCGCTGATATGGCGATTGACCATGGTTGAGGGTGAAATTAGAGTACAAAGTCATAAGTAGAGGAACAGTGGGGCGTGTGGGCACGAGCGTGACAATAGCGTGATGTCAAGATGACGACACCAATTTAGATTTATTTTTATGGGAGGCCATTATTTTACAAAGTTGCAATAATTAAACCTGTTTCACACCTGTTTCATTAAAAGCCATACCATGTGCAGTGCGCATGTATACAGAAATATTACTTACACTAAAATGGGGACTGGTCTTCAATTGCAAGTATGAACCGGCAAACTTCAAAGGCATATTGGGGACTCTGAGGTCCTGACATTTTTAAAATAACCTACGTGTGACAACAAGCTCTGACATAAAGGATTTGGCAGTGACTTGGGAGGCTTGACAGTCCGGCTTCCATAGTCGAGCTGTGCAATTTTCACTCTTCATGCTATTGACCTTCGATGCAGATACAATAATTGTAAGATTACAAAAAAGGACTGAGCACCCTTGCAGTCGGCATTCAACAGCTCTATTTTAATGCTTCCCAATTGCACCAAGAGGCATGGAGAACTTCAGGACCAAGACTAAAAGAAGGGATGGCGGGGTATTATTGGTTATGAGACGTCAGTTGTGAGGTTTTCAAACATTGAGTGGGGGGAAATGGAGGGAGTTGGAACATCAAACAGGTTACTACACAATGCATCGAACAGGATGGTACGGTCGTCTAACGTATCCATTTGTTAGGTGATATTCGGGGACCCATTATTCATAGGTGATAGGCGCGCCTTTATGTAAATGATGAGCAACTGATGATTCAGGGTTTTAGGTATCGCAAAGTCATCACTCACTCGTTTCGCACCCGTTCCTAGTACTCCGAGAGATCCACGCCCAATTGTCCCAGTCCAAAAAAATACTAACTCCCTGTCCCATTGGTTAGTGCAACGAAATAAATCGTCAACCTGTTCCTCCCCTGTTGAACACGACTGCAGTGCCCAAAGAGATTGATATCGTGTTCCTCATCGCACAAACTGGCAATTGCATGACACCGTTATATGCGTGCAGATATCCACTTTTCCATTACAGTGTCTCCATACAAGTGAGGAAACATCAATGCAGTTGGTCAGAGAAGCAGGAATAACAGCAATCATCATGAATGGAGGGGTTGGAAGAGACAAGAAAAAAAGAGTGGGTGGGCTTTGATAGGCTATGCTAGGTTGATTTGGGGGGTTTCTCCAGCAGGTGTAGCGCAATTTTATCTGCAGCCGGGATTGAGGCATGGGAGATGTGTGTTGGTGGGTGGGAGGACTCCAGAGGGAGGATGGATTCGCACTCAAATAGCCATGTTGAATTCAGAGAAGCTGCAATAGCAGCAGTCATAGTGAACGGAGGAATACGGAGGCAAAGGAAGCGAGGTGGGGTTGGATAACATGGGTGGCCTGGGTGGTTCGTTGTAAGATTATCGCATGAGTTTACCTATGGCTGCATGTATAGTGAGCGAGGTGGGGATTTTGGTTCCGGGGAGGTGTCTTTGAAGGAAAGGAGGTGAACCCTCCGAACAACAGGATACACGGGCGATAACCATTCGTGAGGGCACTCTGGGACCCCAACTACTTTTCTACTCCCTTTCTTACCTTTTCTTACTCCAAGTCTTCGCAGCAGCCCAGGATTCTGTCATTAGAAAAAGGATTGCAAAACCTAGGACATGTCTACAATGCAATATTTCAGTTTGCCAGAATGGAAAGGTGGCCGATGGATGTTCAGAATGAGTTGGGGAGGGCAATTACTGGGTGAGAATTTGGAGTCTGATGTCCAATTCCGGCATGTTCCATTTTTAGCCATCACCACCTCGACATTACTTCCTGTCACTTTGTTTACCGTACTAGAGAATTACTAGATAATTGTCCTCTATTGGTGCTGAGATCGACGATTATTCATATACACGTCCTTCAAGGTCACCATTGTCTTGGTGAGAGAGGTCGAAACAGAGGCTCTTCCGCCACTCTCACTGGGTAATAAGGACTTAAGTACACTTCCTGTTCCAGATCCACATGCGCATACATAGGGAACACTTACAAAGCCCCTGCTCAAGTTTGTCCTAATCTCTCAAACTCGCTGGCCTCTCAGTGAGCCTCTATCATCCTGAAGCAGTTGTCACTCAGAGCTGCGGCATAAGGAGAAGTCCTTTTTTCTAAGTTGGCACCCAAATGAACCCTTAAATACTCTATCTCCCATCGCGGCGCTGTTGCAGGAGGCAAACATGTCCAGACCTGAATGATATCCTTGCTGTGTCTCATCACATGTGCTAGTACAGTTCCATTGGATCAGGGAAACATGTCGGATTGGATTAGATTAGATTACGGATCAGCTACTGTACAGTCTGATCATCAGCCACACAATGATCGCCGCTTCTTGCCTCTGTCCTGTTGTGCCCAGCAGTTCGAGGGCATCCATGAATTGGAAAGAACACCGTTCAGTACACCATCAAAGAACAGCAGCAAACACCAAAGCACGTGCCCCCTGCCAGGATGCTCGACCCGCCCTCCCATCATTTGTTATTAAGCTCCCATAGGTCAAATACATGCTAATTAAAGACGCTCGATGTACCCCACATGAACTAGCTTTAATACCATGTAATTTATCTTAAATACCCAGTTATTTAGATCAAGATTTCAGTGAAGTCCCTTTCCAAGCAATTATTGAACCTCTGAAATGAAAGAAGGCGCTAAAAATCACACAAGAGATATGTAATAACAATAAGTATATTACAAAGTTATGTTTCTACATGGCGAGAACATTTAATTGCCTGTACTGGCTATAAGTGGGGGAGGTGGGATGGGCGGCTGACGGCACTGAAGAGTGTGATCTTTGCTATGGGGTGAAAAGGGAAAATGTGAGCAGATCTGGAACAAGCCAAAACCCACAAACACCAACACCAAATCAACACCAATCTCAAAAACACAAATCACACATTCTATAGTGTGAGGGGGAGACTTCTGGGGTATGCACAGAATAGATCTCGCAGGGACTTCAAATCTAAGGTTTGTAACCATTTGATAGAGTTGCAATAAATGTTTATTGTTTGTAAGACAAAGCGTGCGTGCAAATGTAATACATGTTTATATGGGACTTCAAAAATGTATCAAAGGTACAACAGACAATGTGTGAGAATCACAAGTGTGAGCACCTTGATTATGAGACAACGAATACGTGCATGCATGAATGATCGAAGACTACACCTACATCTAGTGAGTCTGTACATGACGTGAGGCCGGCACCTACGTCTAGTGCGCCTATGAGAACGAAAGACTAGCTTCTTAAGCTAAAGTCTTGAAATGTAACGAGACTATCACAAAACGCGAGCACTTGGACTGATCCAAAATGCGAGCACAACGCTTCACAACTCGACTCTAACACACACTAGTCTGCGCTTCAAACTGCACTCTGCTAGAGTCTAATTGAACACACTGCTCGCAAATGTGAGCAGGGGCAATTAACTACTGTACTACTTAGTTTGCGAGTGTATTTATACTGTTTATGAGCCAAGGCTTTTACAAATGAACATGAAATAAGATGATGAATGTGAAATAAGATGGAATGGAAATGGAGAAACAGGAACAATACAAAATGGTTATTGTGAGCATAGTTAACCAGTTCAATAGAACGGCTATTGGTATAGGCGCGCAGCTGTTGAACCCGTGCGGGTATCTTTTTGATCGGTTACAATCATTATTTGTCTGATGTGATCCATCCTCAACTTGGATCATTATCTGTGCCTGCGCGCATTGCCTAATTTGGACATAAATGCGTGCGCGCAGCGGCCCCTAAGCTCTATCAGGGTCTGGCTTTATTCTGCTCGCGTTTTTGAGTTTTTTTGTCCCCCTTCCCTTTGTTACATGCGCGCATATGTAGTAACACCCATTGATATGCTTTTAGTTACTAGACGACGTGGCCACACTTCATTATTAATAGTGGGACTTAAGGTTATGACTCTAAGAGTGCTCGCATATCAAGTACACTTGCTTGGACTTAATTATAAGCCGCGCGCAAGTCTCTTTAGTGCTCGCAATTTGTCATTATTGATGTACATGCGCATTCACTTGATCAACTAGCCTGGGTCTCACTAATGATCCTTATTAACTCCTTATTCCAATTGTAAGATCATAGATAATAGTATTAGATTGTAAAGTTTCATGTATGAACCAAAACAACCCTTATCAGCGCGGTGTTAATAATACTGTGCCAGGGCTTCGGAGCCATGTTAGGTCAGCTGAGGTCAGCTTCAGGCGTTGCCGGCGTGCAGAACACTGTGCAATGCATGGCGTTCTTTCCAAATCCCAGATTCTTTGAGCAGTTCTGCCGTCTCCACCGTCAAGAAATGTAAGCAGCTAAGTGAATGGGTCTTTCCTCTTATTTTTTGCTATTCTTTCGTTTCCTTTAGTGGATACCAGTGGTAAATACTGACCAAGGCATGCCTGGGAGCAGGGAGGCTGGGCAAATACTAGGGACCCAAATGCACCTTAAGCAGACCATTTACTCGTCGATGATTAGATACAAACATGGACAATAGTCATTCATATCAAATTGTACACAAGGAGTAAGTAAGCAAACGAAAACAATCAGTGACAGATTGATGTGGGAGGTTGGAAGTTGGCAGAATATCAGGACTTCGTCAATACCATATCAGCTCTGAGATAATAGAGCTTTAAGCTGACTGGCAGCTCTCACCATAATATTCATTCCACTCTTCATTCCATTTATTAAACCAAGGCTTATTTCCTTTAGTGTTTAAAGGTCTGGTCTGGTCCAGTCTTTCACCTTTGAGAGACTTGGACTGAGACCGAGGCTGGTCTTCGAAAATCCCAAAGCTCTAAAAGACTGGACTGAACTGCCCAAGACCGGTCTACACTGGTTGGTCTCGGTTTTTCAGCGGTTACAAGACCAGTCTCAACCAGTTACGGTTGAGACCGGTTCAAAACCAGTTGAAACTGGTCTTCTAGGTTGCAAATACATTTATTTTTACTATATACAAGGCTGCAAAGCGAAAGAAAGAGCCTATTATCTACTATGCAGCCGTTGGCAGGTACGAACACAGCATGGGCAGCGTTGATGTTGACATTGTGCATGAGGCAATGCAGGCATTGACTCGGGGTCGGCACAGAGGTCACTGTCGGTGTCAACATGGCATCAAGGGTCAGCATCGTGGGCAGTTGCTATAGAGCTAATGTGGTGGTCGACTGGGGATCAACATTGGTGGCATTGTCAGTGGGCTTGGATTCTCCGGTCGAGGTGGCAGTGGTGGCAGCCAATGTGGTGTGTGGTGGGCATCGGCGGTGGTGGAATAAGGTTTCGTGGTAGCGATCTGTGGTGCTGGGGAGACTGGTTGACATGGAAGGAAACGGGCATGTGGGGGTCGAGTTCTGCAGCAACAGGGGATGACTGGACCTGTGGAATGAGTGGGTGGGTGGTTGGTTGGTGTGGGTGAGCTGGGGGTGTCAAAAGAGCGACTCGTTTTGTAACATACCTTGTGGGTGTTCATTTAACTCCCTTGCTGGCCTGCATCCTCCCTCCTCGGGAGTCGTTAGTGGTGCCATACCCACCCTTATCGTTTATGGAGGTCCCCTTCCCCTCTTATTGTCGTGGTCATGCAGCTACATGGTCTTGTTGTAGGTGGTTATCGATGTTGATGAGTTTCGACATAGGTGGGCATTGACACAAATGAGAGGCGGTATCGTGGTTTTCTACATGCCGGGTTCAATGGTGGTGGGTTCGAGGCTTGTCGAGGAAGGCAGTTGGGCCCACCCACATCCCTAGATGAGGGGAGGGGCATGCAACATGGCGGGGTTCAGTAGAACCATATCTAACCTAACTAGCATCAGTCCACACACACAATAATGAATAGTGTTCGAAGGTTAGGTTAGTTAACTGCAAAATAACCGAGACCTAACTGGACCTAACCGCAATGCTAACCTAACCACGGTTAGGGTTAGTCCATTTTGAAAATGAAATAACCAGTTATTTTGCGGTTAACTAACTGTTGAATAACCGGTTACAACCAGTTATAACAAGCCCTATTATATACCTTTCCAACGCACCCAAAAACATCCAAAACCATTAAAATCTGAGTGAGTTATTAAAAAATATCTAAAAAATCAGCCAAAAAAATAGACTTGGAAGAATATTATCATGAATTTGTCAATTCTTCACCGAATTTAGCGTTCTTGGGCTCTATTTGAAGCTATAATATATGGCAATAATTTGTACTGAGAGGTATATGTGTGATCTTGTCTGGTTGTAGCTGGTTTTTCACTTTTTTCGGTCCTAACCAGTTAGGACCGGTTTTCATTGGTTATTTGCGGTCCAGTTAGGTTATTTCCGCTTTTGGAAAAAATGCTAACCAGTCCAGTTATCGGTTAGCGTCCTGAGGACCCAATAACCGGACCGGACCTTTAAACACTAATAATGAATAACTAACGTATGACCTGATTTCTGGCATGTTTGGGGTTGGGGGATGCAAGGGAGGGGCAGGAAAGAGATGGTGGAGACAACAATCGATGCTTGTTGATTGTTGTCGATCAGGTGCTCGGCATTTTCCAGCATGTGTTACATGTTTGGTCGAAAATCGAATTAGTTTCCGTGAAAGTAATACATAGTTTGTAATTGAAATACCAACTATTCTACTATGGGATCTTGACGCCAAAAGACCAGTTGAGACTGCTAAGACCAGTCTTTTCCCAGTCTTTCATTTTCCAAAATAGGGATGGACCAAAGACCAGACCATGGTTACGGTCTTGATTGGTCTTAAGAATTTCTGGTCTTGATCGGTCTTGGTCCGGTCCAGTCTCGGTCTTTTTCCAGTCTTGAGACTGGACCTTCAAACACTAATTTCCTTCACCATGGAGGAGGCCCAAATGAAATGCAGCACCCATACTTCTGTAAAGTCACAGTAAGCTTAGAGCAAGCAGGAAGTAACAAGCTGCTCAGATGCCAGGTGATGCACCCAAGCATTCAGTGTATTCACCATGATAGTCACTTTGGTAATAACACTGTGTTGAACAAGCCCGAGAGCCAGGACTGCCAACTGGTGATGCGGAGGCCATGATGGCTAGTGCTGCAATGGAAAGGATGGAGGCCTGGAAGATGTCCATGATCAAGCAAAGAGCAGGATTATGGTGGAAGAGTCGTTTTCCATGCTGAAGAGTTCTGTTTCATATGCTTCTTATACCAAAGATTACACTCCAGAAGAGTACCAGTGCTAAGCCTGCCGGCCCAATGGCCAACCATGAGATTGATGTTTAGAATGGTACAGCATCAAGAATAAGTGCTTCCATTCTTCTTAGTTACTATGTACTTACCAGGGGGGCTCACGACTGACAGCTGAAGACAAAATGGTATGTCATTTTGGAATTTCCGTCAAGTGGTGCATATTCAATACAAATGACCATTTGGCACATCTACAAGTGGGGCCACGACCACTGCTTTGCTGGCCTCTGAGCTGACTAGTGCAGCAGAGCAGCATTGCCTTCAGGAGACCAAAAATAGGTATTTACTGCCAAACATTGTATCAGGAAACTTGGGAAACTCGGAGTTATATACCCACCATGGGAAAGTATATTGATGTACAACAACGGATATTGCTAGACACCAGTGGTTATTGTTAGTTATTGTTAGTCATTGTACGTCATCACCCGATATTGGATATTGATGATATTCAGTGATTTCTAATGGTGCTAGTGCCATCATTCTCCAGTATCTTCCATTAGCGCCCATCGAGATCCATTAATAATCACCAAGCTTCTATTCACACTCAGCAATGTCCCAGTTCACATTACACCCTCATCCTGCAGCAGCCTCGGCTTATTCCAGTTGCCCAAGTACAATCAATGTCCATGATATTCCGTGATATTCATAGCATACTGAGGGTAGTATGCCTCACTGGAATTCACAATGACAATCATCATTTGATGCCAGTAGCATGTCAAGTACTCAGTGTCAATCATTATAGCTGAATGGATGTCACATGAGATCACTGGTAATTATTGTCTAATAATGTGCCACATAGCCGCCAAATTACAATGTCATACGGGTACTACTGACAGTCTACTGTACTAGTATCTAGGCACCGCCATGCATTGCTAGTGTTGGAACCAGTGATTCTCAGCATTAGCCAATAATCTCTATCATCTCTGATAGGGCTATATCACGAGCGGGCCGGGTATGGCAGCAATGGACTTCAATGGGGGACATTGAGTGAGTGGGAAAGGATAGTGGAGAACAATGTCACCCACTGGAGGTGCTGGTGACAGACATTGGTGTTTGTTCATCAGGAAAATGACCTTTGGTCCTAGAGCAACCTAGGTAATTTCAACTTTCCCAAAGCAACTTTGACTCTCTAGGTTGCTTTAGATGTCTTTGAAAATAATCAAATTGCCCAGGTCTCTCTGGTGGTCTCTGGGGTATCTTGGAAAAATAAGC
>Ga0307513_10006394_pt1 | contig 15395 bp, 12 predicted proteins | sample 15_EM_MG_FD_202174 | JGI IMG/M metagenome (GOLD analysis project Ga0307513, IMG submission 202174) | Populus trichocarpa ectomycorrhiza microbial communities from riparian zone in the Pacific Northwest, United States - 15_EM | ecosystem: Host-associated > Plants > Roots > Unclassified | place... | reverse complement strand
TTGTAACCGCGCGCGGCGGCGACCATGGCCAAGGCCACGCCGGTGTTGCCGGAAGTCGCTTCCACGATGGTGTCGCCGGGTTTGAGCAGGCCCTTGGCTTCGGCGTCCAGCACGATGGCCAGCGCCAAACGATCCTTGACCGAGCCGCCGGGGTTGAACGATTCCACCTTGGCGTAGAGCGTCACGTGCTTGGGCGCGACGTGGTGCAGCTTGACCACCGGGGTGCGGCCGATGGTGTCGAGGATACTGTCGTAGATAGCCATGGGGTTCTCCGTAAGAAAGCGTCAGGCGGCCTGCGGGAGTGTAGGCGCGCCCAGGTTGTCGGAATGTTGCGAGGCGGCGGGCCGCGCTGGCGAGGCCAACGGTGCGGCGCCGAACCAATGCAGCGAGTCCGCGAGTGCGGCCACTTCGCCGAGGATCAGCAGTGCGGGGGATTGCACGCGATGATGGCGCGCGCTTTCCGGAAGCGATGCCAGCATGCCGGTGATCACCCGCTGCTGCGGCCGCGAACCGTTCTCAACCAAGGCAAACGGCAGGTGGGGGTCGACACCGGCCAACAACAGTCGTTCGCGTACCTTTTCCAGCCCGGCCACGCCCATGTAAACGACCAGGGTCTGCTTGTCCTGGGCCAGCGCCTGCCAGTCCAGGCCGCTCTCATCTAGTGCGTTCAATGAATCCTTGCAGTGCGCGGTGACCAGACGCAGCGATTGCGCGTGGTCGCGATGGGTCAGCGGAATGCCCGCATAGGCCGCGCAGGCGACCGCAGCGGTGATGCCGGGGATCACTTCGAAGGCGATGCCATGGGCGCGCAGGAATTCGAGTTCCTCGCCGCCCCGCCCGAACACGAACGGGTCGCCGCCCTTCAGCCGCACCACGCGTTTGCCTTGCCGCGCATGTTCCAGCATCAACGCATGTATTTGATCTTGGCTCACGCTGTGGCGGCCCGCGGACTTGCCCACTTCGATGCAGGTGGCGTCGCGGCGCGCAAGTCTCAACACTTCGGCGCTGACCAGACGGTCGTGCAGGATCACATCGGCCTCATTCATCGCGCGCAGCGCATTCAAGGTCACCAGTCCGGGATCGCCCGGACCCGCGCCGACCAGCACCACGGAGCCGACCGGCTGCAGCGCTTTGTCGTCGTGCAACGCCTCCTGCAGATAGGCATCGGATTGTTCGCTATCCAGACGTTGGCGCAGCAGGCGCGGCAGCGGGCCAGCCAGCAGTTTTTCGAAGAAGCGGCGGCGTGCGCCCAGGTTCGGGAATCGCGCGCGGATGCGTTCGCGCTGGCGGGTCAGCAGTTCGGCCAGCGTGCCTAGCGAATCGTCCAGCAGCGTTTCCAGTTGCCGGCGGATATGCCGCGCCAGCATCGGCGCGCCGCCACCGCTGGAGATGGCGATCTGCAAAGGACCGCGCTGCACCACTGCCGGCACGTGGAAGCTGGAGAGTTCGGCGTCGTCCACCACGTTGGTCAGGATGCGCCGGGCAGTGGCAGCGGCGGCCACCGCCCGATTGATCGCGGCATCATCGGTGGCGGCGATCACCAGCCATGCCTCGTCCAGCCAGTCGTCGCTGAATTCGCCGGAACGCCAGCGGATGCGACCGGTCTCCAACCAGGTCTGCAGCCGCTCGCTCAGTTCCGGGGATCCCACCACAGGCAATGCGCCGGCGAGCAGCAGCGCTTCGACTTTGCGCTCGGCCACCGCTCCGCCGCCCACCACTAATACGAGACGATCGCGCAGGTCGGCGAACAGGGGGAATAAGGGTGTGGAAGGGAGCAGCGCGTTCACGGACAGGGCATAAGGGCGGGCTGATGACCCTACGTCCGCTTATATGCAGCTGGAAATGACATGCCGCCCGTTACATATGACGGGCGGTTATAAGATGGAGGCCGGAATTCCTCTACATTCACCTGCCCACCTCTATCTGCAGGAGCCACCGGGCTTCGAGACTACCGATGACGCTGACCCAACTCCGCTACCTGGTGGCCATCGCCGACGCCGACCTCAACATCACCCTGGCCGCCACGCGCGTGCACGCCACCCAGCCGGGCCTGTCCAAACAACTCAAGCAGTTGGAGGACGAACTGGGCTTCCTGCTGTTCGTGCGCAAGGGTCGAAGTTTGGAAGCCGTTACCCCGGCCGGCGGCGAGGTGATCCTGCGCGCCCGCGCGGTGCTGGCCGAAGCCAACAACATCCGCACCTACTCGGCCAACCAGCGTCGCGAAAGCCAGGGCCAGTTGATCCTGGCCACCACCCACACCCAGGCCCGCTTCGTGCTGCCGCCGGCCATCGGCCAGATCAAGCGCGCCTATCCGCAGGTCAGCGTGCACCTGCAACAGGCCGGCGAAAGCGCCGCGCTGGATCTGTTGAGCGAAGGCGATGCGGATATCGCCGTCATCAGCACGGCCGGCGACGAACCGCAGGCCGGCATCGCCGTACCGCTATACCGCTGGCGGCGGTTGGTGGTGGTGCCGCGCGGACATGCGCTGGACAAAGCCGACGTCATTCCCAGCATGGCCGACCTCGCCACCCAACCGCTGATCAGCTACGAATCCTCGACGCGGCCCGAATCGTCGCTGCAGCGCGCTTTCGCCAGTGTCGGCTTGCAGCCCAGTATTGCGCTGACGGCGTTGGATGCCGACCTGATCAAGACTTATGTGCGCGCCGGCATGGGCGTGGGGCTGCTGGCGGAAATGGCGGTGACCTCGGCCGATACCGACCTGCGTGCCTGGGCCGCGCCGTCGGCGATCAACGAATGCATCGCCTGGGCGGTGCTGCCGCGCGAACGCGTACTGCGCGACTACGCGCTGGAACTGGTGCACGTGCTGGCGCCGCAAGTGGACCGCCGCGATCTGCGGCGCGTGCTGGACGGCAATCAAGCGGCGGACTGGCCGGTACCGCCTACTTGGGAATCGTTGACGCAGACGATTACGAGTTGAAGAAAATCCCTGCTCTCCGCCTTCCGCGAGTTGCCGATCAACCGGCCGTTTCGTAAGCTGGCGATCTGCGCCGACAAGGGAGTATGTCGATGAAGGCCTCGAGAGGGATAACAGTTCTGGTGCTGACCGCTCTGACAGGTTGTGGCTTATACGAATCGGTGGTCGGTGTGCCGATGGCCGTGACGAGCGTGCAGGCACCCCCCGCGACCGGCGTGGATCGGGTATTTCAATGCACCGAAACCAGCATCAAGCGTTTGGCCCAACCCGATAGTTTCTGGCGAAGCGACGTAACGCGCAGGGACGCCGACGAAGGCATCCTCGAAACAGGCGATTTCGACAAGGCCAACGTGGGCGGGTTCAGGGCGAAAATCACTTTCGATAAGCAAAGCAACAAAATCAGGATCGATCTGAAAGGCGCGGGCGCCTATTACGAAGATATTGGTGTGGAGAAATCGGTCGCGGACCTGAAGAGGGAGATGCAAGGCTGTTTGCAAGCGCGTGCGTAAGTGCGCATTGGAAGTAACGACAACTGCTAAGGATGGAAGCTAATGCCTAATTACACTATCGAAGCCCGTTCGCTGGGAGTGGTCGGAGTCGCCAGTCATGATTTCTGGGTTTTGCGCGACGAGAACGGACAGGCGCTCGACGAATTGCACGGTTTGGCGACAGACCGTAAAACCAATATCCCCCAGCCGATCGGCACGGACGAAGAAAAGCATTCGCTGCGGATCTGGAATTTTCCGCATGATCCCGGCTACGCCAATAGCATCGACGCCAAGGCGACCGGGCTGACGTACATCAAGAACGACCAGACCCACATGACGGTTCTTGACGCTCCCAAGGAAGAGGTGCTGGCGCGATGGAATGCGGCGGTGGCGGCGAAAGAGCCGCTGAACGCGTTGGATTTGAATTATCCGAATCTTGGGTTCAAGGTTTTCGGCGATACCGTGAACAGCAATTCCGCCTATCGCACTCTGGGCGAGACCATGGGCGTGGCGGTCAAGGATTTTCCAGGCGTTGTGGAGCCTGGAATCGACAACCGCATGACCACGAAAGAACAGATCGACAAACTGAGGACGCACGAGTATCCCGTTCTGGACAAGCCCATGGTCAACGATCAGGGGCAATACAAGGAGCTTCCGGACAAGTCGTCCGCGCTGCATCCTTCGCATCCCGAGCACGCCGATCACACGCTGTACCAGCAGGCTTTATACGGGGCGAATCAGGCGAAAGTGCCGACCCAGGAGAATTCCGGCGGCACCAACGAACCGATGGCGGCCAGCCTGACCGTGCTCGCCAAACAAGCCGGTTTAAACCGCATCGATCATGTCGTGCTAAGCGAACAAAGGACGGGCCTAAAAGCGGGGGAGAACGTATTCGTGGTGGAAGGCGGCCTCGGCGATCCCGCGCATAACCGTGCGCATATGAAGACACAGACCGCACTGGAAACACCCCTGGGTTCCTCGCTCGGTCAGCTGCAAGCCCTCAACGAATCGCCGATGCAACGTTCCGAAAGCAAAACCAGCCAGCTGGCGATGGAGCAATCGGGAAAACTTCCCGACCAGGAAGCCCCGCGACGCACGCTGTCCGCTTAGACGGCACAGGAGGACTTCAATCTGTCTTCCAAGGCAGCGGCGTTCCTCCGGATAGTGCGACTACCCACCGTTCTTCAAGGCGAAGGCTTCCACTGCACATCCTGCAACTTCGGCCATGCCTTGCGTTCGCCGGTCCAGGCCAAACCCATCAGATTGCCATCGGCAATGCAGCTAGCCCGGGCATACAGATTCTTACCCGCTGTCGTCGTGCAACCGTAGCCGTTGCTGCGGCTGTTCTGTCCGGCGCAGCTGCTGTCGGTGACAGGATCGGCGGGCAAGTCCGGCGCAATGCTGCGTACCTGGGCCAGGAATTGATCGCGCGCAGCGGCGACTAGCGTGTTCATGTCGCCGGAACGGGTTTCGGTCCAGAGTGGCGAATACCAGGCTTGGCGTCTGGTGTTGACTGCCGCAAAGCAGTACATGGGTTCGACGGAAGCCGTCGGCGCTGCGACGTTGTTTGCGGCAGGTTGCGCCGCGACCGAGGCGATGGCTGGCGGAATTGGGGTATCGGCTGACGATCCGATTTCCACCGACAACTCCAGCATCTTGCGCTCGCGCCACACTTGCAGCGGCGCTTTGAAACCGGGACGCAGCCGCGCGACGATGATCGGCAAGTCGGACGCCTTTTCGACCGATTGCCCGGCGACCTCGAGCACCACATCGAGCGGTTTGAGTCCGGCTTTTTCCGCCGCGCTGCCTGAGATCACCTGCACCACCATTGCTCCCCGCGCGGATTGCAGCCCTAGCGCTTGCGCCAGCGTGTCGGTGACCGTATCGATCGCCACGCCAAGCCTGCCTTGAGCCGCAGGTGGTGCCACCGCGGTCGCAACAACGGTCGGCGTCGCGGGTTGCGGCGATGCTGTCCCGGAAGGGATCCACGCCAGATCCACAAAGCGCAGATTGAAACCGCTGAACAGCCTGCGATATTCCTTGCGGCTCTTTTCCGCCTCGGCCAGCGTGTCCTTGAACACGCACATCGTTCCCTGGTCGGACACGCCGTGGCCGGGCAGGGCAGTGCGTTTGAATTCTTCGGTGTAGGCGTCGGTCTGGTTGTAGACGGCCATGGGATCATCGCCGCGAACCGGTTTTTCGAAGACCAGGCTGGCCACCGTCTTGCGCACGTCCGGCTCGACATCGGTGACATAGCAGTAGAAATATTTGTTGGAGACCGCAGCTTTCGCCACCATCGCACCCGGGTTCCACGGCTTGGGCGTCCACGCGACTTCCTGCCACTTCGAGGCCCAGAGCATGATTCGCTTGGTCCAGTCCTTGTGTTGCTGTGCGCTCATCGCTTCCAGTTCGGCACGGCTCGCGGTCGCGGGAAAGCAGCTCTTATCGCCCGAACCGCCCATGCCGCCGATATACGTATGAAACTCGGTCGCCAGTTCCGCGGTGCGCGACATGCCCCCGGCATCGTCGGCCCGATAGCTGAACTCGAACACCGGCGAGGCCCATATCTTGGCCGTGCCCATGCCGCCGCCCGACATGTCGGTGACGGTGCAGAAGGTAAAGGCCTTAGACGTCCCTACTGCCTGCGCGCGGCCAAGCAACGGCGCAAGCGCCATGAGCGAACAGAGAACAACGGCGGCGATGCGCGTCATGGATCGGTTTCCCCAAGATTGGTGTGGCCGGCATGCTGCGATCGCATGGCCGTGGCGGCGTCCCCACGCCGTGTTCGCACACTAACCGGTATCCCTTAGGCTTGCCATCACACGAACGGCAACGAAGCGGTATGGACGACAGGCCCGAATGCGACAATCGCAACAGGCCCGCCCAGCCTTGGAGGAAGTCATGCTTCAGATGAGACCCAACTGCGAATGCTGCAATGGCGATCTGCCGCCCGACTCGTCCGAGGCACGTATCTGTTCCTTCGAATGCACCTTCTGCGCCTCGTGCGTTGACACGGTACTGGCGGGCAAATGCCCCAACTGCGGCGGCGGGTTCGCCGCACGTCCCACGCGCGCTACGCACTTGCTGGCGAAATATCCGGCGTCCACCGAACGCGTCTTCAAACCGGAAGGTTGCGGCCGCGTTGCCTGAGTGTCGTCAGGCTTTTCGGAGCCTGTCGCCAGGCAGGTCGCTCCGGTTTTGTTTTCGCTCATTTCTTTGCCGGCCCGCCCTTGTCTGACGTTTCCGCAGCGGCCTTCGGCGACAGCGTCCGCAATACGGATTTGTCCAGCTTGGCGGCCATGCCGACGCTTCGCCCTGCCAGATTGGCCACCACGTAATGCACCGAGCTGCCCATGACCTGCGCGCATTCGGAAAGGGTCAGGCCATAGTCTTGCTGCAGCCACTGGACCATGCCCGAAGTCGCAGCGCGTAGCGCATCGTCCAGCGAACCTGCCTGGCCCAACGCCATAATCTGGGTATCCGATTCCACGCGCGGCGTGGCGATGTTTTTCCGATGGATCACGTCGACGTCGATCTCCACATCCATCGAGGTTTCCAATCCGTACTGCGAGGTTTCGCCGTCGCCCTGCAAAGCGTGCGCGTCGCCCAGATAGAGCAGGGCACCAGGTTGCGAGACCGGCAGATAGACCGTGGCGCCTTCGCGGATCTCGTTGAAATCCATGTTGCCGCCGAATCGGCCGGTGTCACCGGTAGAAATGGGTGCGGAGCCGAATCCCGGCGCCACTGCCAGACCGCCCAGCATCGGACGCATGGGTACCGACAAATCCCGCAGGCGCGGCGAAGGGGATTCCGGATGCGCTAGGCCGCGTTCGAGATCCAGTTTCCAGCGCACCGGCTTGCCCAGTTCCGTCGCCTTGGCGGCAAGCGCGGGCGAGAGCGCGCGGCCGACCAGGCTGTCCAAGCTGTCGGCGTAGTCGCGATTCAAGCGCAGGCGTTTGATGCGGATGACCAATACGTCGCCAGACTCTGCACCCATGACATAGAACGGTCCGGTCTGTGGGTTGCCGAAAAGCGCCTGGGTCTTGCCATGCTGGTCCACACCGCCGGAATCCAGCGTAGTGGTGTGCAAACTGTCTCCCGGCCAGAGGGTCAGAACGGGCGCCCGATGGGGAGAAAACTCGTTCGAGTATTGGCTGGGAACGAACTCGTGCCGCTGAGGCGGGCTGTTCGCCCGTTGCGGAAGGCGTCTTGCGGTAAAGGCGTGCGTCGCCCGCTCGTTCTTGTTGTTGGTGTCGGGGTAGTCGGCGACGCCGGTGATTTGCTCTTGCGTTTGCGTCCCGCTGAAGCGGTAGACCGCAGAGTCGCTGCCGGTCACCACGAACTCCAGGGTTTGGCCCTGGCGGCTCCCCTTCAGCGGATCGCCATCGAAGACGCCGGTCAACGGACCTTCGTCATTGGGAAGCTCCAGTAACTGGTAGGTAGCATTGCCCCACAGATCGGTGGTGACCAGCCATTGATCTGTAGATTCGGCTGCTTTGCCGGTTGTCCCCGTGGTCAAAAGGATAAGCAGCAGCACAAGACGGTTTTTCATGGCAATCCAATGTGACTACAAATGTAGTCACATTGTTGGGCCTAACGTTCCGACGGTCAATCCCGGGGCTTAGGAGCTCAAAGTCTGCTTAGTGATGGGTGCGATCGGTAAGACCCGCACTTCAATTCCCCGGCCGCTGCTCCGGCTTCGGCTCGGTGACTTCCTTGCCGGGTTCGGCCTTGCCCGACATTTCCGCGCCGGCATCGGGTGTCAGCCGCAGCATCATCCACACCGAGCTGCCGGAAATCAGGCCAACGGTGAGGAAGGCGAAACTGAAGTTGATCACCGCTTCCAACGGCTGGCCTGTCGCCACGCTGGCCACACTCAAGGCGTAGCCGCCGATGGTGATGCCGATGGCCAGCGACACCTGCTGCGCCATCGCCGCCAAGCTGCTGGCCTGCCCCATGCGCTCCGGCTCCACGTCGGCGTAGACGATGGCGTTGAGGCTGGTGAACTGCAGCGAGCGGAAGCAGCCGCTGACCAGCAGCACGCCGATGATCAGCGGATAGGGCGTGTCCGCACGGAACAGGCCGAAGCAGCACAGCAACAGCGAGGCGATCATCGCATTGGTGATCATCACTTTGCGGAATCCCCAGCGGCGCAGGATGCGCCCGGCCAGGGTCTTCATGAACATCGCACCCGCGGCCGAGGTGAAAGTGATCAACCCCGATTGCAACGGGTTGAGGCCGAAGCTCAGCTGCAGCATCAGCGGCAGCAGGAACGGCGTGGCGCCGATGCCGATGCGGAACAGAGAACCGCCGAGCACGCCGATGCGGAAGGTTGGCAACTTCATCAAACCCAGGTCGATCAGTGGATGCGGATGGCGGTGCGAATGCATCACGTAAACCCCCAGCAACCCCGCGCCAGTGAGCAAGCAGGCGGCGGCGACCGGCGTACTGATCAGGTGCCGGCCCATGCTGGCGAAGCCGAACATGGTCAACGCCAGCCCCGTGGCCGACAGTCCGAATCCGCGCCAGTCCAGCGGCCGCGCACCGCCGCGCAGCATAGGGATGTGCCGCCAGGCCAGGTAGATGCCCAGCAGGCCCATCGGCAGGTTGATCAAGAAGATGAAGCGCCAGTTGCTGTAGGTGGTGATCAAACCGCCCAACGGTGGGCCCAGCATCGGGCCCAGCAGGGCGGGAATGGTCAACCAGCTCAGCGCCTGCACCAGCTGCGCCTTGGGTACGGTGCGCAGCAGCACCAGGCGTCCTACCGGCACCATCATCGCCCCGCCCATGCCCTGTAGAAATCGCGCAGCGACCAACGTGCCTAGCGAAGCGGACGCGGCGCAGCCGACGGAACCGAGCAGGAACACGCCGATGGCAGCCATGAAAGTGGGTCTGGCGCCGAAGCGGTCGGCGACCCAGCCGCTGATCGGAATGAACACCGCCAGCGCCAGCATGTAGGTGGTGAGCGCAAGCTTCAGCGCCACCGGCTCCACGCCCAGGTCTCCCGCGATCATCGGCAGGGACGTCGTGATCGCGGTGGAATCCATGTTCTCGATGAACAATGCAGTCGCGACGATCAGGGGGAGGAGACGTTCCTTTCTCACGAAGGCGAAGCGGATCCGGCGGACAGTGCGGCTATTGTCGCCTACACATCGTGAAGGTGCAGGTAGGTCGGGGCTACGCCCCCGACGCACGGATCAACGAGTTCCCCTTCTCCCCTTGTGGGAGAAGGTGCCCCGAAGGGGCGGAAGAGGGGAGAGCGAAGTGAGGTTCTATTCGTTGCTAAGAAAATGATCAGGCTCGAATACCGAATGCTTTAAAGAATGGGTCCATCTGCAACGCACTGATTCCGCTCGCCCCTCTCCCGCCGCGCGAAGCGCGTCGACCTCTCCCACAAGGGGAGAGGTGGCCATTGGCGAGCGAAACCCGGGGCTTTCGAATGACCCGCCAACAGCCCCCGGGTTTCGCTGCGCTCTACCCGGGCTACAAACTTCAAACCTCTACGTGGATCCCGCACTCGCGCTTCAGGCCGAAGTAACGCGTGTCTTCCGCGCTCATGCCGGGCTCCCAACGCGAAGTGGTATGGAAATCGCCGATCGATACGTAGCCTTCGTCCCACAGCGGGTGGTAGGGCAGCTCGTGCTTCTTCATGTAGACCCAGATGTCGCGGTCGGTCCAGTCGACGATGGGGTTCACTTTCAGGCGGCCGTCGCGCTGCTGCAGCACGGGCGTCTGGCTGCGGGTGCTGGACTGGCTGCGGCGCAGGCCGGTGAACCAGGTGCCCACGTCCAGTTCCTTCAGCGCACGCTTCATCGGTTCCACCTTGCGCAGACCGTTGTACTGGTCGATGCCGACTACGCCCTGTTCCCACAGGCGGCCATGGCGCGCTTCCATCCAGGCGCGGCTGACCAGCGGGCGGAACACCTGCAGGTTGAGCTTCAGGCGTTCCTGCAATTCATCGGCAAAACGATAGGTCTCTGGAAATAGGTAGCCGGTGTCGATCAGGATTACCGGGATGTCCGGCTTCTGCTGGCTGAGCATGTGCAACATCACCGAGGCCTGCGCACCGAAACTGGAGGAAAGCGCAGCGTTGGCCGGGCCGTTCTGCAGCGCCCATTCCACGCGCTGCTCGGCGCTGCGCGCTTCCAGTTGGGCGTTGAGTTCTTCCAGCGACTCGGGCTCGTTGGCGGCGGTGTTGAAATCGATGTTGACGTTCGGGGCACTCATGGGTGCAGCTCCAGCGGAATCTGTCGGTGTGTGGGGTAAGCGGGTAAAGCGACCACGCCGCTGCGATGCAGGAAATCGCCGAAGCCTTCATCGGCTTCGCGTTCGCCGGCGTAACGCGCGAACAACGGGTCCAGCGTGTCGAGAATTTCGCTCTCGACGATGTTTTCGCGGTACAGCGTGTTGAGGCGCTGGCCGCGATGGTCGGCGCCCAGCATCAGGTTGTAGCGGCCGGGCGCTTTGCCGACCAGCGCGATCTCGCCCAAGTAAGGACGCGAGCAGCCATTGGGGCAACCGGAGATTCGCAGCAGGATCGGCGCATCGCGCAGGCCGTGCTTTTCGAGCAACGGCTCAAGTTTCCCGGTGAAATCGGGCAGATAACGTTCGGCTTCGGCCATCGCCAACCCGCAAGTCGGCAAGGCCACGCAGGCCAGTGCCGCGCGCGCCAGCGCCGTGCCGCCGCGCAAGCCCGCGTCCAGCGCGTGCGAATGGACCAGCGCGTCGATGCGCTTGCGCTCGCTGTCGGGCACACCGGCGATCACCAGGTTCTGGTTCGGGGTCATGCGGAATTCACCGCGGTGCACGTTGGCGATCTCGCGCAGTCCGGTCAGGTGCGGCGCGCCCGGGCGGTCGGCGATGCGGCCGGCGGAAAGATTCAGGGTCAGGTGCCAGCGACCGTCTTCGCCCTGCACCCAGCCGTAACGGTCGCCGCTGTGCTCGAAACGGAAAGCGCGTGCCGGGGAGAGAGAGAATCCGGCACGGCTTTCGATCTCGGCCACGATAGCGTCCAACCCGTGATCGTCGATGGTGTACTTGAAGCGCGCGCGCTTGCGAACCACGCGATTGCCGCGATCGCGCTGGGTGGTGACCACGGCAGTGGCGATGGAAATCACTTGCTCAGGGGGGACGAAGCCGATCACGTTGGCCACGCGCGGATAGGTTTCCGCATCGCCGTGGCTGGCGCCCATGCCGCCGCCGATGCTGACGTTGAATCCGACCAGCGCGCCATCCTCGATTACCGCGATGAAGCCAAGGTCGTTGGCGAACACGTCCACGTCGTTGACCGGCGGCACCGCGAAAGCGACCTTGAACTTGCGCGGCAGATAGGTGCTGCCGTAGATCGGTTCCTCTTCCTCGCCGCTGCCGACGACCAGTTCCTCGTCCAGCCAGATCTCGTAATAGGCCCGCGAGTTGGGCAGGAAATGCCTGGACAGCTTCGCCGCCCAATCCTGGACTTCGGCATGCGCGGCCGATTCCAGCGGGTTGGCTGCGACCATCACGTTGCGGTTGACGTCGCCGCAGGCGGCCAGCGTGTCGATCAGGGTGGCGTTGATCGCCTGCATGGTCGCTTTCAGTTCGCGCTTGATCACGCCGTGGAACTGGAAGGCCTGGCGGGTGGTGATGCGCAGCGAATGATTGGAATAGCGGGTAGCGATGGCATCCAGCTTCAGCCATTGCTGCGGGGTGACCACGCCACCCGGCGTGCGCGTGCGGATCATGAACTGGAAGGCCGGTTCGAGCTTTTGCCGGCGGCGTTCGTCGCGCAAGTCGCGATCGTCCTGCTGGTAGCTGCCGTGATACTTGATGACGGTGGTGTCGTCCTCGCGCAGCGCGCCGGTCAGCGGATCGGCAAGGCTATCCAGCAAAGCGCCACGGAGGCGCTTGCTTTCGGATTTGATGTCTTCGACGGAATGCGTGGTCATATCTTTGGGGCTGAGCAGTGATCAATAAACATCGCGGCTGTAGCGACCCTCCGCCTGCAGTTGGGTGAGGTACCCGGCGGCGGCTTCGGCATCGACGCCCGCCTGTTCGGAAACGATCTGCAATAGCGCGGCATGCACGTCCTTGCCCATCGCGATGGCACCGCAGACATAGAAATGCGCGCCGCTCTGCAGCCAGTCGTAGACCTCGCGCCCGCGTTCGCGCAGACGCTGTTGCACGTAGATCTTCTCGGCCTGATCGCGGGAGAAGGCCACGTCCAGGCGATGCAGTTCGCCGCTGCGCAGCGCGTCCTGCCATTCGGTCTGGTAGAGGAAGTCGGTATTGAAGTGGCGCGCGCCGAACAGCAGCCAGTTGCGGCCGCGCGCGCCGGTTTCCGCGCGCTCCTGCACGAAGCCGCGGAACGGCGCCACGCCGGTGCCGGGGCCGACCATGATGATGTCGCGGCTGGAGTCGGCGGGAACGCGGAAACGATCGTTGGCCTCGATGTAGACCGGTGCGTGGTCGCCTTCGCCCAGCGCCGCCAGGAAACCGCTCGCCGCGCCGACATGCGCATGGCCGAAGGCCTGATAATCCAGAACGTCGACGGTGAGATGCACCTCCTCGCCCACGCGCTTGCGGCTGGAGGCGATGGAGTACAGGCGCGGCGTCAGCGGACGCAAGGCGGCGACCAGTTCCTGCGGCTCCCAGTGGGCGGGCCAGCGGCGCAGCACGTCAGCCAGCTGGTGCGTGCCGAGCAGTTCAGCGAACTCGGCATTGCGGCCCGGTGCCAGCAGGTCGTTGAGTTCTTCCGCGCGCGACTGCGCGGCATGACTGGCCAGGAAGGGGCGGCTGAGCTTGGTCAGCTCCCTGCGCGCGGCCAGCCATTCGCGTAACGGCAGCGTTTCTTCTTTTTCCTGCACCGGCGCGTCGCCGTCCAGTTCCAGCGCCTGCAGCACGCCCTCCACCAGCAGCGACGGATTGCGATGGCGGACGCCAACCGCATCGCCGGGTTCGTAATGCAGGCCTGAACCCTGCAGCGACAGTTCCAGGTGGCGCACATCCTTGCCGATGCCACCGTACTTGAGGAAACCCACACCTTTGAAGTCGCGCCCGCTGACGCGCTGGTTGAGCAGCAGTTCGGCGGCGAAGGGCTTGTCGTGGGTCCAGGCCGGCGCGCTGGGCGCCGGACGCAGGGGAGTGACGGTGGCCGAAGGCGCGGCCGTGACCTTCAACAAGGTCTTGGCATGGCCCAGGGCTTGTTCGCGCCAGGGCAGGGCGACGGTGTCGATGTCCAGATCGGCTTCGCCGGCGGCGAACAGGCGGCTGGCGCCGAGTTCGGCCAGGCGCGCGTCCAGACGGCGGCCGATGCCGCAGAAATCGGCGTAGCTGGAATCGCCCAAGCCGAGCACCGCGTACTTCAGTTCAGGCAGTTTCGGCGCGCGCTTGCCGGCGATGAATTCGATCAGGCCAATGGCGTCGTCCGGCGGGTCGCCCTCGCCCTGCGTGCTGATGACGACGTAGAGCAGGCGTTCGTTGGCCAGTTCGCGTTGCGGGTAGGCGTCGGCGCGCACTAGGCGCACGTTGAGGCCGGCGCCTTCGGCTTCCCCCGCCAGGGCCTCGGCCACGCGGCGGGCGTTGCCGGTCTGGCTGCCGTAGACGACGGTCAGGCGCTGGCTGGCCTGCGCGGCGCCGCCGGTAAGCACGGCCAGATGCGGGGCCGGATTGCCTTGGGCCAGGCCGGCGGCATAGCCGGACAACCACCACAGGCTGGGTGGATCCAGTCCTTCCACCACACGCGCCAGCAACGCCTTGCGCTCCTCGGGTAAGGGGCTGGGGGCCAACGCGGGCGGTGCAGCGGTCATGCTTTGACTCGCGGGTAGAGCGATTAGGACGTCTGATGCTAGAGAAGCGTTAACCCATTCAGAAACGACATCTGGTTATGGGGTTATGACCTGCGCTTATTTCTGGACCAAGTCCCAAAGGCCGAATACTCGCCACCCTGCCGGGGAACCTGCCGGCCTTCCGGGGCCAGCTGATAATCTGCCGTACCGGTTCCCGCCCCTTGCGTCCACGAAATCCTTGATGAGTTCCTTACCTTCCCTGCCCCCTCCCAGCCTGTCCCATCTCGACCGCCTGGAGGCGGAGAGCATCCACATCCTCAGGGAAGTCGCGGCCGAATTCCGTAATCCGGTGCTGCTGTACTCGGTGGGCAAGGACAGTTCGGTGCTGTTGCACCTGCTGCTGAAGGCTTTCGCGCCGGCGCCGCCGCCGATCCCGTTGTTGCACGTGGACACCCGCTGGAAATTCCGCGAGATGATCGCCTTCCGCGACCGCCGTGTGGCCGAGACCGGCACCGAGCTACGGGTGCACATCAACCCGGACGGCATCGCCCAGGACATCGGCCCGATCAGCCACGGCGCCACGGTGCATACCGATGTGATGAAGACCCAGGGCTTGAAGCAGGCGCTGGATCAGTACGCTTTCGACGCAGCCATCGGCGGGGCGCGCCGCGACGAAGAGAAGTCGCGGGCCAAGGAGCGCGTGTTCTCCTTCCGCAACGACAAGCACCGCTGGGATCCTAAGCGGCAGCGTCCCGAACTGTGGAATGTCTACAACGCGCGCATCGACAAGGGCGAGAGCGTGCGTGCGTTCCCGCTTTCCAACTGGACCGAGCTGGACATCTGGCTGTACATCTATCGCGAGAACATTCCGGTGGTGCCGTTGTATTTCGCCGCCGAACGCCCGGTGGTGGAACGCGACGGCGCGCTGATCCTGGTCGACGACGAGCGCCTGCCGCTGCGCGACGGCGAAACGCCGCAGTTGAAGAAGGTGCGTTTCCGCACGCTGGGCTGCTATCCGCTGACCGGCGCCATCGAGTCGGAAGCCGACACGCTGGAAGCGATCATCCAGGAGATGCTGGTGACCACCAGTTCGGAACGGCAGGGGCGGGTGATCGATCAGGATCCTACGGCTTCGATGGAGAAGAAGAAGTTGGAGGGGTATTTCTGATGGCGCTTGCCTTTGTAGGAGCGGGCCCTGCCCGCGAC
>Ga0307513_10006393_pt1 | contig 15395 bp, 11 predicted proteins | sample 15_EM_MG_FD_202174 | JGI IMG/M metagenome (GOLD analysis project Ga0307513, IMG submission 202174) | Populus trichocarpa ectomycorrhiza microbial communities from riparian zone in the Pacific Northwest, United States - 15_EM | ecosystem: Host-associated > Plants > Roots > Unclassified | place... | reverse complement strand
GGACTCGTTCTGGAAGGCGAACCGGGTAGTCATGCATGCTTGGCGCTAGCTAACCTCTCCACCGGCGATCGGAAGCGGACCTCTCGAACGTCTCATACGGGTCGAAAGCGGCCCTTCACCTCCCCCTTGATCGTCATCGCCCGGCTTGTCCGGGCGACCCATGATCGCCGTGGTCGCGGTGGGACCTCAGCGGCGCCGCCGCACGCCATCCAGCATCACGGAGATCATGGGTGGCCCGCCCATTCTTACCGGCCAAGAATCCGCACGCGCGCCGCGCGTGCGGGGCCGGGCCATGACGAGTTTATATATTTCAATAGGTTGATTGAGTTCTCACCCTAGCCTGCGCCGTCTTCGCCGAGGGCTCGGCTGACCAGTTCGAAGACGTTCTTGGAGAGGCCGGGCGCCGCCAGGATGCGCTGCAGCTGCGCCTTCATCAGGGCGCCGAGCTCGGGCGTGTAGCGCCGCCAGCCGCCCAGGGGGTCGACGAGCCTGGCGGCGGTCATCGGGTTGAAGCCGTCGACGGCCAGGATCTGGTCGGCCAGGAACCGGTAGCCGGCGCCGCTGGGGTCGTGGAAGCGGGCCGGGTTGAAGTTGGCGAAGGTGGAGACCAGGGCCCTGAGGCGATTGGGGTTCTTGGCCTCGAAGGCCGGGTGGGCGGTGAGGCCGATGACCCGGCCGAGCGCGCTCTCGTCGGGATCGCGGGCCTGCAGGGCGAACCACTTGTCGATCACCAGGGGCTCGGCCTGCCATTTTTCGAAGAAATCGCTGAGCGCCTGCTCGTAGGGCTGGCCGCCGATCTGCATCAGGGCCATCAGGCCGCCGATGGCGTCGGTCATGTTGGCGGCGGCCTCATAGTGGCCGGCGGCCAGTTCGCCGATCTCCGAGCGCGGGTTGGCGGCCAGCAGGTCGAGGGCGGCGTTGCGCAGCGCCCGGCGGCCGGCGCCGGCCGCGTCGGGCGAGAACTCGCCGATCTCCTGCAGGCCCACGTGCAGCCGGCGAAGCTCGTCGGCCAGGTGGAGGGCCAGCCGCGTGCGCAGGGCGTCGCGGGCGTCGTGGATCGCGGCCGGGTCGGCCGGGCTCATGGCCAGCGACAGGTCGGGCTCCGACGGCAGGGCCAGCAGCAAGGCCTTGAACGCCGGGTCGGCGGCCTGGTCGCCCAGCGCGCGGCCGACGGCCTCGGCGAAGCGCTCCTCGCCGACCTCGTCGGGGCGGCCCGAGGCGCGGTCGAGGATCAGGGCGCGGGCCAGTTCCTGGCCGGCCTCCCAGCGGTTGAACAGGTCCGGGTCGCCCGCCAGCAGGACGTAGCGGTCGCGGGCCTCGGCGTTGCTCTCCAGCATGACGGGGGCGGAGAAGCCGCGCAGCGCCGAGATCACCGGCCGCTCGTCGACGCCGGTAAGGGTGACCTTGGTCCGCGCGCCCTCGAGCACGATGACAGTCTGGTCCATGGCCTCGCCGTCGCGGACGAAGGCCTGGGTGCGGCCGTCCTGGTCGAGCAGGCCCAGCGTGACGGGCAGGGGCAGGGCGCGCTTGGTCGGCTGGCCAGGGGTCGGCGGCGTCTCCTGGGTGATCTCCAGCTCCAGCGTGCGCGCGGTCTCGTCATAGGCGCTGGTCAGCATCACCTTCGGGGTGCCGGCCTGCTCGTACCAGGCGAAGAACGGGGTGAGGTCGCGGTCGGTGACCTCGTCGAAGCAGCGGATGAACTCCTCGACCGTGGTGGCGTGGCCGTCCCAGCGCTCGAAGTAGAGGTCCATGCCGGTCCGGAAGGCGTCAGGCCCGATCAGGGTCTTCAGCATGCGGATGACCTCCGCGCCCTTCTCGTAGATCGTGGCGGTGTAGAAGTTGTCGATCTTCAGGTAGCTGGACGGCCGCACCGGGTGGGCCATCGGGCCCTGGTCCTCGGCGAACTGGCGGGCGCGAAGGGCCTTCACGTCCTTGATCCGCTGGACGGCGTGGCCGCGCATGTCGGCCGAGAAGCTCTGGTCGCGGAAGACCGTCAGGCCCTCCTTCAGGCAGAGCTGGAACCAGTCGCGGCAGGTGATCCGGTCGCCGGTCCAGTTGTGGAAATACTCGTGCGCCACGACGCTCTCGATGCGCTCGAAGTCCATGTCGGTGGCGGTCGCCGGGTCGGCCAGCAGCAGCGAGGCGTTGAAGATGTTCAGCCCCTTGTTCTCCATCGCCCCGAAGTTGAAGTCGCGGACGGCGACGATCATGAAGAGGTCGAGGTCGTACTCGCGGCCGAACGTGTCCTCGTCCCACTTCATCGAGCGCTTCAGCGCATCCATGGCGTAGGCGGCGCGGGGCGCCATGCCGGGGTCGACGTAGATCCGCAGGTCGACCGTGCGGCCGGTCATGGTGACCAGTTTGTCTTCCAGCACGTCCAGCTCGCCGGCCACCAGCGCGAAGAGGTAGCAGGGCTTGGGGAAGGGGTCGTTCCAGACGGCGAAATGCCTGCCGCCGGGAAGCTGGCCCGCCTCCATCAGGTTGCCGTTGGACAGCAGGTGGTGGAATTTCCTGTCCGCCTCGATGCGCACGGTGAAGCGGCTCAGCACGTCCGGCCGGTCGGGCCAGAAGGTGATCTTGCGGAAGCCCTCGGCCTCGCACTGGGTGCAGAAGCGGCCGCCGGACATGTAGAGGCCGTCCAGCGCCTTGTTGGCCTCCGGGTCGATCTCGACCTCTGTTTCCAGGATAAAAGTGTCCGGGACGCCAGGAACGGTCAGGTGCTCGCCGTCGATGGCGCGTTCGCTCTCGGCCAGGACGCGTCCGTCGATGGCGACGGAGATGGCTTTCAGCCGCTCGCCGTTGAAGACCAGCGGGTCCTTGTGCTCGCCGTTGCGGCGGACCGTCATCTTCGCCTTCACCCGCGTGGTGTTGGGTTCCAGCAGGAAGGTGAGGTGGACCTCGTCGATGAGGAAGGCGGGCGGGCGATAGTCGGTGAGCCGGATCGGCTGGGGCGTTTCGGTGCGCATGGCGGTCATCTAGTCCCGCGATCGCGGCGGCGCAAAGGCGGGCTGGCCCGCGCCTGACGCGAGGTCATACTTTCCACCGATGGCCCGGGGCGTATGCTTTGCAGGAATAGTGGCGCGCTTTCCGGGCGGCGAACCGGTTCCCACTTCGCCTGAAAGCGCGCCCTGAGGAAGCTCATGACCGGGAAAACCCGGCGAACAGGCGGGCCATGAATTTCGATTTTTCCGACGACCAGAAGTCGCTGAAGTCCGACGTTCGGCGGTTCCTCGAGGACCACGCCTCGGTGGACAAGGTCCGCAAGGTGCTGGACGACGACGCCAAGGCCTATGACGCCGCGCTGTGGAAAGCGGTCGGCGGGCAGGGCTGGCTGGGCGCGGCGATCCCCGAGGCGCACGGTGGGCTGGGTCTCGGCCACCTGGAGCTCTGCGCGATCGCCGAGGAGTTGGGCCGCGCGGTGGCGCCGATCCCGTTCGCCTCGACGGTCTATTTCCTGGCCGAGGCGGTGATGCTCGCCGGCGACGACACGCAGAAGGCCGAGATCCTGCCCAAGATCGCCGCGGGCGAGCTGATCGGTTGCGTGGCCACCTCGGAGGGCCCCGGCGTGCCGGGTCCGGCGGGCGTGAAGGCCAGCGTCAGCGGCGGCAAGCTCACCGGCGTGAAGCTGCCGGTCACCGACGGCGACATCGCCGACCTCTGCCTGGTCATCGCCAAGGAGAACGGCAAGGCCGGGCTCTTCCTGGTGGACCTGAACGGGGCGGGCGTCACCCGCGAGGCGCTGAAGACGCTGGACCCCACCCGTGACGCCGCCCGGCTGAGCTTTGCCGGCGCGCCGGCCCAGCGGCTGGGGCCGGCCGGCGAGGGGTTCGCGTTGCTGGAACAGGTCTTCGACCGGGCCGCGGTCCTGCTGGCGTTCGAGCAATGCGGCGGGGCCGACAAGTGCCTGGAGATGGCCAGGGCCTATGCGCTGGAGCGCTACGCGTTTGGGCGGGTGATCGCGTCCTACCAGGCGATCAAGCACAAGCTGGCCGACATCTACGTCAAGAATGAGCTTGCCCGGTCGAACGCCTACTACGGAGCCTGGGCGCTCAACACCAATGCGCCGGAACTGCCGGTGGCGGCGAGCGCGGCGCGGATCGCGGCCTCGGAGGCCTTCTGGTTCGCCTCGAAGGAAAACATCCAGACCCACGGCGGCATCGGCTTCACCTGGGAGATCGACGCCCACCTCTACTACCGGCGCTCGCGGCAGCTGAGCCTGGCGGCCGGCGCGCCGCGGGTCTGGAAGGAACGCCTGGTCAGCCACCTGGAACGGCGCAACGCGGCCTAGGGAGCGACAGCGATGGACTTCAACGACAGCCCCGAGGAAGCCGCCTACCGCGCCGAGGTTCGTGGGTGGCTGGCGGCCAATGCGCCGAAGGGCGCGCACGACTCCGACTTCGAGGGCGACGGCCGCTCGCTGGGCGCATCCAAGGCCTGGCAGGCCACCAAGGCGGCCGCCGGCTACGCCCAGATCACCTGGCCGAAGGCGTGGGGCGGCCAGGGCGGCAATCCCATCCAGCAGGTGATCTTCAGCCAGGAGGAGGCGAAGTATCCGATCCCGCCGAACCCCTTCCAGATCGGGCTCGGCATGTGCGTGCCGACCGTGGCGACCTTCGCCGACCAGGCGACCAGGGACCGGTTCGTCGGGCCGGCGCTGCGCGGCGAGGAGATCTGGTGCCAGCTGTTCTCCGAGCCCTCGGGCGGCTCCGACGTGGCGGCGGCCAGGACCAAGGCGGTGCGCGTCGACGACGGCTCCGGCGACTGGCTGGTCAGCGGCCAAAAGGTGTGGACGACGGGCGCCCAATTCTCCGACTACGGCATCGTCATCTGCCGCACCAACCCCGACGCGCCCAAGCACAAGGGCCTGACCATGTTCTGGGTCGACATGCACGATCCGGGGGTGGAGGTGAAACCGATCCACCAGATGTCGGGCGCCTCGGGGTTCAACGAGGTGTTCTTCACCGATGTGCGGGTGAAGGACAGCCAGCGGCTGGGGGCGGTCGACGACGGCTGGAAGGTCAGTCTGGTCACCTTGATGAACGAGCGGCTGGCGGTGGGCGGGGGGTCCGGCGCGGGCTGGAGCGAGTTCATGGAGGCGGCGCGGAGCGTGCCGGGCGTCGACGGCGCCCCGGCGCTGAAGGACCAGGCGCTGCGCGAGAAGCTGGCCGACTGGTACGTCCAGGCCGAGGGGCTGAAGCATACCCGCAACCGCACCATGACCGCGCTCTCGAAGGGGCAGACGCCGGGGCCGGAGAGCTCGATCGGCAAGATCGTCTCGGCGGTGCAGATGCAGGAACTGGGCAACGAGGCGCTGGAGATGCTGGACCAGTTCGGGATCATCGACGATCCGGACCTGGCGCCGCTACGCGGCGCCTTCCACACCTTGGTGATGTTCGCCGCGGGCCTGCGGATCGCCGGCGGCACCGACGAGATCCTCAAGAACATCATCGCCGAGCGTGTGCTGGGCCTGCCCGGCGACATCCGCGTCGACAAGGACGTGGCCTTCAAGGACATGCCGACGGGGCGGTGAGCCTCAGGCGCTGAGCGCGAGCGGGGCGCGGGCGACCCCGCGGCCGACCCATTGGCCGTAGAGGCGGGTGAGGCCTTCGAAGGTGCGGTCCCAGGTGTGGCGCAGCTCAGTTCTGCGGCGCGCGGCCTGGCCGATGGCGTGGACGTCGCGGGCGAAGAGGGCCTCGATGGCTGCGGCGAGGTCGGCGGGGTCGGAGGAGCGGGCGTGCTGGCCCACGGTCTCGTCGATCAGCTCGCCGACGCCGCCCTTGTCGGGGCCGATCACCGGCAGGCCGGCGGCCATCGCCTCGAGGACGACGAGCCCGAAGATCTCGTTCTCGTTGGCGTGCAGGAAGGCGTCGCAGCTGGCGACCACCGCCGCCAGCTTCTGCGGCGTCGGCTCGTAGTCCAGGGTCACGACGCTGGGCGAATAGCGTGCATCCTTGCCGGCCCCGATCAGCAGCAGCCGGTAGGGGTCGCCCAGCCGCTCGACGGCGGCGATCATGGCCTCGACGTTCTTCTCGCGCGCCGGACGGCCGGCGAACACCAGCAGGCGGGTGTCGGTGGACAGTCCCAGGCGCTTCAGGAGCTTCGGCCGGTCGCCGCGGGCGGGGTTGAAGAGGTCGATGTCGACGCCCAGGCCCTGGACGGTGACACGGGTGACCCCGGCCTCGGCCAGGCGGGCGGCGGTGTGGCGGCTGGGGGCCACCACATGGTCGAAGCGCTGGTAGGCCTGGGCCCAGAAGTTGAAGGTCGGCTGCTCGGCCCAGTCGCCCAGGTGCAGGGCGGCCAACGCGGCCGCATCCGTATGGCAGAAGCCCACCACCGGCACGCCCAGGGCCTCGCCGGCTTCCAGCGCCGCGTGGCCGGGCACGAAGACGTCGCCGGCCTCGATGATGTCCGGCTGCAGGGTCTGCAGCACCATCTCCCACTTGGCCAGGCTGGCCGGCATCCGGTAGCCGTCGCCGAACGGCAGGCGGGCCGCGGCGACCGTGACCATGCCATGGTTCTCGGCCCGCGTGCGCGCGCCGGGCACCACCAGGGTATGGCGGATGTCGGGGCGGCGCGCGTCCAGCCAGGCCCGCTTGGCCATCAGGTAGCGCTTCACCCCGCCGGAGCGCGGGGCGTACATCATGGTGGTGTCGATCAGGTGGAAGCCGCGGGCCTCGCCCGCCTGGGGCGCGGCCTCGCCTGCATCGAGGCGGAGCAGGGTCTCGCGGCTAGGGGTCTCGGGCCTCGGCGCGGTGACGTCGAACACTCGCTCGCCCCTTCTCTTTTCGATGCTGTCAGATGCGGCAACGAACAGCGCCGCTGTTCGTTGCCGCCCGTCTTGACCGGGCTTTGGGCGCGGGCCGCGCGGGCCTGATTTCTTCCAGAGCCTGGCCAGCGGACCGTACCCTCATATCGACACTCAAGCTGTTGCCGAACATTGGGGCGAAGGAAGGGCTGGGCAAGAGGCGGCCAGGCGATTGCCCCTAGTGTGGCGGGTCGAAGGCCCTGGCGATCTCGGGCCGCGCATTGAGGTTGGGCAGGAAGGGCGGGTCCTGGCGGGCGTGGGTCGCCTGCTCGAACGCATAGCCCAGCGAGAGCAGCTTCGCCTCCGACCAGGCCGGGCCGATGAACGAGATCCCCACCGGCAGGCCGGTGATGTAGCCCATGGGGATGGTCAGGTGCGGGTAGCCCGAGACCGCCGGCAGGGTGGAATAGGAGCCGGTGCCGCGCGGGCTGTTCACCGGATCGACGATCGCGGCGGGGCCGGTGGAGGGGCCCACCAGGGCCACGACGTTGTTGTCGGCGAACATCTTGTCGAGCGCCTCGCGCGCCAGCCGGGTCGCCGTGGCGCGCTTGTCCAGATAGGTCGGGTCGGTGATCGGCGGGGCCTTGGCCGCCACCTCGAAGATCTCCTGGGCGAACAGCGGCATCTCCCGCGGCTCGGCGTTGTTGAAGGCGATGAGGTCGTCGATCGTGCGGCTCTTCACCACCGCCGGCAGGCCGGCGAGGTAGCCGTTGAGCGCGGCCTTGAACTCGATGCGCAGGGCCTCGCCTTCCGGGGCGGCGACCTTGCCGAGCGCGGTGTCGTCCAGGCCCTTGACCTCCACCAGCACCGCGCCGGCCTTCTTCATGGCGGTGAGCGCGGTCTCGAAGACCTGGTCGGTCTGGCCGGAGCGGCCCTGGTTCATCCGCAGCACGCCGATGCGTGCGCCCTGCAGCGACTTCGCGTCGAGGGCCGCGAGGTAGTTGGTCTTGTGGGCGTCGGCCTCGGCGGTCATCGGGTCGGCCGGGTCGGAGCCGGCGATCACGGTCAGCATCTCGGCGGCGTCGGCGACATAGCGGGTCATCGGCCCGGGCGTGTCCTGCTGCGGCGAGATCGGTACGATGTAGGTGCGCGAGACCAGGCCCACGGTCGGCTTCAGGCCGACCACGCCGTTGATGGCGGCCGGACAGGTGACCGAGCCGTCGGTCTCGGTGCCGATGGCCAGCGTCGCCAGGCCCGCCGCGATCGCGGCGCCCGAGCCCGCGCTGGAGCCGCAGGCCGAGCGGTCCAGCGAATAGGGGTTGCGCACCAGGCCGGCCATGCCGCTCCAGCCGCTGATCGCGCGCGAGGAGCGGAAGTTGGCCCATTCCGAGAGGTTGGTCTTGCCGACGATCACCGCGCCCGCGTCGGTGAGGCGCTTGACGATGGGGGCGTCGCGGCCGGTGACGTTGTCCTTCAGCGCCAGGGAGCCGGCGGTGGTCGCCGTGCCGTCGGCCGACTCGATGTTGTCTTTCAGGAGCACCGGGATGCCATGCAGGGGACCGCGCACCTTGCCGGCCTTGCGCTCGGCGTCGAGCTTGCGCGCGTCCTCGAGCGCATGCGGGTTCAGCGCCAGGACGGCGTTCAGCCTGGGCCCCGCGTCGTCGATGGCGCTGATGCGGGTGAGGTAGGCCTTGACCAGGGCCTCGGAGGTGAGCGTGCCGGCCGTCATCGCCGCCTGCTGCTCGGCGTAGGAGGCGAACGGGCTGGTCTGGGCCTGCGCCGCGCCCGCGAGCGCGGTCAGCGCCACGGCGAAGCTGATTTCCCTGAACATGGCGCCCCCTCAGGCTGACTCGAGACTCGCAGGGACTATGGCCGGGACCAGGGATTTTTGGCCACGGAAAACACGGAACGCGCTCAGCCCCGAAAGGCCCGCGTGAGCGGGGCCGGCCATTTTATGACCGCGAACCCACGCGAACGTACGCGAACGCGCCAGTGAGGCTGAGCGGCCGGAAGGCCAACGACCTGTTCGCGTCCGTTCGCGTGGGTTCGCGGTTCAAATCCTTGCGGCGCAGCCGGCGGTAGGGCGCCCGCTCGCGCGGGCGAAGCCGGGCCGCCACGCGTCCGTGGGCTTTCCTTGGTCGGAAAATTACTTCTTCTTCGCGGGGGCGGCGGCCTTGGGCTTGGCGGCCTGGACTTCGATCTCGGCCAGCATGGTCGGGCCGACCAGGGAGGCGACCTGCATGGTCACGCGGGCGGGCTTGTTCTCCAGCGTTCCGAAGAAGCCGTTGTAGCCTTCCATCATGCCGGCGAAGTCCATCTTGCCGCCCTTGGCGGCGTCGCCGACCAGGTAGACGCGCATCATCACCACGTCGCTCAAGGCGTAGCCCTGGTCCTTCAGGATGCCCTCGATCTGGCCGAGGATGCTGGCGGTCTGGGCCTTGGTGTCGCCGAGTTCGGTGGGCTTGGCCTTGTCGGCGGGCTGCGGAGTGATGCCGCTGACATAGATCATGTCGGAGCCGGCCGTCACGGTGACCGCCTTGGAGATGAAGGCCTTGGCCGGGTTGATGTGGACGATCTGGGCGCTGGCCGGGGCGGCCAGGGCGAGGCCCGCGAGGAGGGCGGCGGCGGATACGAGCGTCTTCATCGGAATCTCCGTTGGCGGCAAGGCGGCCTGGCGGCGACCTTAGCAACCGTTGCCGCTTGCGCCAGCCGGCTCGCGAGCTGTGGCGCGACGGGAAGACAGGCGCCTGAAAAACAGACGCCGTCTCGACTATGTGCGCACGCGTCAAAATATTCCGGGATGGTCCGCCTACGACAGGGCCCGCGCTTCCAGCGCGGGCCCCGGCCTCTGAAAGCCGCCCGAAGCGAGGCGGCCGGGCGATCGGATCCGTTGGGGACGCCGAAATCCCGCCGTCAGGGGAGCCTGGACGGTTTCGGAGTTTGGAACGCTATTCGCTCCGATAGACTCGGAGCGGCGCTCCAGATCTTTGCCTGGTAGCGCCTTCTGACGCCGAACCGGTGGCCACTTCGGCGGAAAGCGCTCTAGTTCTTCAGCGCGTCGCGCGCGGCGTCCTTCAGGGCGCCGACGCCCTTCTGGACCTTGCCCTCGACGCGCTCGGCGGCGCCCTCGGCGGCGAGACGGTCGTTGCCGGTGGCCTTGCCGGCGGCTTCCTTGATCGAGCCCGCGACATCCTTGGCGGCGCCCTTGGCTTCATCCTTGTGCATGCTCGGTTCCTCACGCGTCAGCGGGCCGGACTGGCCCCTTCGGCATGACTACGCAACAGGACGGCGGAGGTTCCCGCTCCGGGCGGCGCCGCAGGCGTTGCGCGCGGGCCTGCCCCCCGCTATCTGCACGCTCGAATTCCCATTCTTTTTGACGAGCGGTGCGGACGCCCCATGGCGCAGCAATATATTTATCAGATGCAGGGCCTGACCAAGGCCTTCCCCGGCGCGCCGAAGAAGACCTTCTCGGACATCTGGCTGAGCTTCTATCCGGACGCCAAGATCGGCGTCGTCGGCGTCAACGGCTCCGGCAAGTCGACGCTGCTGAAGATCATGGCCGGCATCGACAATGAGTTCACCGGCGAGGCCTTCGCGGCCGACGGCATCAAGCGCGGCTACCTGGAGCAGGAGCCCAAGCTCGACGACAAGCTCGACGTCTGGGCCAACGTCGTCGCCTGGTGCGAGGAGAAGAAGCTCTTCGATGAATACAACGCCATCGCCGTCAAGCTGGGCGAGGACTACACCGACGAGCTGATGGAAGAGATGACCGCGCTCCAGGAGAAGCTGGACGCCGGCGACCTCTGGGACATCGACAGCCGCATCGAGATGGCGATGGATGCGCTCCGCTGCCCGCCCAACGACTGGCCGGTGGACAAGCTGTCGGGCGGCGAACGCCGCCGCGTGGCGCTGGCCCGCCTGCTGCTCTCCAAGCCCGACATGATGCTGCTGGACGAGCCCACCAACCACCTGGACGCCGAGAGCGTCGCCTGGCTGCAGCACCACCTGGAAAGCTTCACGGGCTGCATCATCCTGGTCACCCACGACCGCTACTTCCTGGACCAGGTGACCAAGTGGACGCTGGAGCTCGACCGCGGCAAGGGCCTGCCGCACGAGGGCAACTACTCGTCCTGGCTTGAGGCCAAGACCAAGCGGATCGCGCAGGAAGAGCGCGAGGAAGCCGGCAAGAAGCGCGCGATCGACCGCGAACTGGCCTGGGTCCGCTCCTCGCCCAGCGCCCGGCGCTCCAAGTCCAAGGCCCGTCTGGCGGCCTTCGAGGAACTGCAGAACGCGTCCGACAACGCCAAGCAGACCTTCGCCCAGATCCAGATCCCGCCCGGCCCGCGCCTGGGCCAGATGGTCATCGAGGTGAACGGCGTCTCCAAGGGCTATGGCGACAAGCAGCTCTTCAAGGACCTGACCTTCAAGCTGCCGCCGGGCGGCATCGTCGGCGTGATCGGCCCGAACGGCGCCGGCAAGTCGACGCTCTTCAAGATCATCACCGGCCAGGAGACCCCTGACTCCGGCGATATTCGCCTGGGTGAGACGGTGAAGCTGGCCTACGTCGACCAGAGCCGCGACACGCTGGATCCCAACAAGAACGTCTGGGAGGAGATCTCCGGCGGCAACGACATCATGAAGGTCGGCTCGAAGGAAATCCCCAGCCGCGCCTATGTCGGCACCTTCAACTTCAAGGGCGCAGACCAGCAGAAGAAGGTCGGCCTGCTCTCGGGCGGTGAGCGCAACCGCGTCCACCTGGCGAAGACACTCTCCTCGGGCGGCAACGTCCTGATGCTCGACGAACCGACCAACGACCTGGACGTGGAAACCCTGGGCGCGCTGGAAAGCGCGCTGGAGGACTTCGCCGGCTGCGCCGTGGTCATCAGCCACGACCGCTTCTTCCTCGACCGCCTTTGCACCCACATCCTGGCCTTCGAGGGCGATAGCCAGGTCGACTGGTTCGAGGGCAACTTCGAAGCCTACGAAGAGGACAAGAAGCGCCGCCTCGGCTCCGACAGCCTGATCCCGCACCGGGTGAAGTTCCAGAAATTCACGCGGTAGGGGCAAGCTCAACCATCGCGTGGTTTCCGGGCGTGTTGGCGTCCGGGTGATGCTCGATCCCGGGATGAGGCAACGCTGCTCCGCCAAATAGAAGCTTGACCGTAACTCCACCCCAGGCTGTGGTCCGAATGGAGGCGACTTGCATGGCCGGGAATCGTCCCGGCATCGGTCCTTGGCGTCTTCCTTGCGCCAGGGTGGATTTTCAGCGTGCCGACCATCACAGCCCCGACGACCATCGCCGCCGGTCAGGTCGAGCATTATACGAGCGGGACGGCCTATACGCTCAATCAGAGCACCGCGGCCGTCTCGCCCTCGGTGACCATAAACGGATCGATTGTCGTCGATACCGGCAGCGTCGGCGGGTTCGCCCGCGGCCTTGTGGTCAGCGGGACCGCGCTCCAGTCATCCACTGTGACCATCGGCGCCGCCGGTTCGCTCAAGGTCTATTCGAACGGTCCCGACGGCAACGCCACCGCCTACACGGCCGAGGGACCGAATTCGCCGAATCTGGTCAACCAGGGCCTGATCGACGTGAAGGGCGTCGTCTCCGCCGCCGGCGTCTATCTCGGCGGATCGGCCAACTTCAACAACAGCGGCACGATCCAGGTGCGGGCGAACGGAATATTCGGCGTGCCCACCGGGCCCGCGACAGGGGTCCATATCGATGACCCGGGGACGGTCATCAACAGCGGCCTGATCGATGTGATCGGCGGCCCTCTGGCGGTGGGCCTGGAGACCATGGCCTACGTCCGCGGGAGCTTCGTCAACACCGGGACGATCCAGGCCGTCGCCATCGGCCCGGCCGCGGCGGGGGGCGTCCCCCAGTCCTACGGTGTGGTCTGGCTCGACTCTGGCTCGTTCACCAACTCGGGCACGATCAAGGGCGCGGTGGCGATAGAGTCGAACGCCGCGAGCACCCTGAACAGCGGCCAGATCATGGGCGACGTCCACATGGGCGGCTTCTCCGCCGCCTTCACCAACAGCGGGACGGTGACCGGCGACATCTCCCTGACCGATGGGAACGACATCTATTCCGGCGCGGCCGGCATCCTGCACGGCCAGATCCGGGGCGGTGACGGCCAGGATCTCATCGTCGGCGGGGCGGGCCCGGCCGAGAGCTTCTTCGGAGAGGGCGGGAACGACACCATAGAGGGCGGCGGCGGGACCGGCGACGTCCTGGACGGCGGCGCGGGTTTCGACATCGTCTCCTACAGCCACTTCACCAGCGGGGTCGCCGTCGATCTCACCTCGATTTTCGCCCGGGATGGGGCGGAGCGCATCTCCGGCTTTGAGGGTGTGATCGGATCGTCCGCCGCAGACACCCTATCGGGCGGTCTGCAGGCGGAGAGTCTGTCCGGCGGGTGCGGGCGCGGATCGGATCGTCATCGGCCTGCAGGAGTCCGGCGTTACGGCGGGTCAGTCGGACGTAGTCGTCGACTGGAGTTCCGCCGACATGCTTATGTTCGCCAACAGTGGCGTCTCGGCCGGCGACTACCTCGAAACCACCGCGGCGGACTACGCCTCGGCGCTCAGCCAGGCCAACACTGCCATCGGGTCGGGCGCCTACAACTTCGTGGCCGTGGCCGTGGGGGCGGACGTGGTGGTGTTCGCCGACAGCGCGGCGAACAACGGCGGTGCCGACGACGCGGTGGTTCTCCAGGGCCGGAGCCTCGCCGACATCGGCGTGAGCAACATCGTCTCGTTGGCGGGCACCCCCGGCGGCGTGGCGAGCGGTGGCGCGACCGCACCTCTGCTTCCGTCCGCGCCATCGGCTGGGATCGGCGGCGCGAGCGGGACCATCATCGGCGACATGGACCACGCGCACCTGTCTTATGTGCTGAGCGCCGTCGTCACCGATGGCTCGCCCAGCTTCGTTACGGCGAGTCTCGGCGATATAGGTCTGCGCCTGGAGGGGAGCGGCTTCGCCACCGACGCGGCCGGCCGCCTTACGGGTGGGGCGGCGACCTTGGTCGCCTACAGCTACGGGGCGGCGCACGGGGGGCCGTTCTCGCTCTTCCTCTCGACCCCGCCGGTCCAGCTCACCACCCTGGCGGCCTGGTCCGCCGGCGACGACACGACGGGCTTCTTCAACACGGTGCTGGCGGGGGGTGATCGCATCGGCGGCTCATCCGGCCTGGATGTGCTACACGGCTACGCGGGCAACGACCTGCTCCATGGCGAGGGCGGATCGGACAGCTTGTGGGGCGGCACAGGCAATGACGTGATCTATGCCCAGACGCTGCCGGGCATCCCGGCCTTCTCGCCCGGGTCGACCTACCTGAGGGGCGAGGAGGGTGACGACTACATTATCGGCGGCGCGGGCTTCGACGACGCCAACGGCAACATGGGCAACGACACCATCTCCACCGGAGTCGGCGACGACTACTCCGTCGGTGGCAAGGACAACGACCTGCTGTTCGGCGACGACGGCGACGACATCGTCTGGGGCAACCTGGGCGCCGACACCTGTGTCGGCGGGAATGGGAACGACCAGGTCCGCGGCGGCCAGGGGGACGACTGGGTTTTCGGCGGAGCAGGCAACGATTTCGTCTCCGGCGACCGAGGCAATGACACCATCACCGGCGGGACTGGAGCCGACCTCTTCCATGGGTCGCAGGACGCCGGCATCGACAGGGTGCTGGACTTCAGCCTTTCCGAAGGCGACAGGGTGCAGCTTGATCCCGGGACGACCTACACGCTCGCCCAGGTGGGCGCGGACACGGTCATCGACATGGGCGGCGGCAACCAGATGATCCTGGCCGGGGTGCAGCTCTCGATGCTGCCGGACGGGTGGATCTTCTACGGGTGACGGACCTGCGGTCGGCGAATTGCAGCTTGACCGCAACCCAACCTCAGGCTGTGGTCGGCGCTCGGGGGCGGTATGCGTAGGTCGGCGGGTTCAGGGTCGAGAGTTGCAGGCGGCCCTGGCGGGGGCGTGGCATGACCCTCATCGTCCTCGCCCAGCCGCTGGCCTTCGACGGCACGCCCGGCGTTCCCAACGGCGACTGGCTGCGGACGCTGCTGGGCACGCCGGGCCACTACACGATCGACAGCGTCGCGCCGGACAAGGTGGTGCTGGCCGTCTCGGACACGATCTACGCGGGGTTCAAGCTCTCCATCACCCCGGCCAGCGCGGGCGGCCAGTTCACCGCCACGCCCGGTGGCTTCCAGCCCTTCTCCGGCGCGATCGGCGAGATCGTGCTGCTGGATCGGGATGGCGCGACGGTGAGCATCGTGTCGATGCTGCCCGCCACGGGCACCCTGCTCTCCCTGGGCGACGGCAGCCTCCTGGCGGGTTTCGAGCTTGAGATCGACGGTTCGCCCGGCGCCGACACCATCACCGGCGTCGCGGGCGGGGACAGCCTCTTCGGCGAGGCGGGCAATGACCTGATCAACGGCGGCTTCGACGACGGCGACGACGACCTGATCGGCGGGCCGGGCGCGGACACCCTGAACGGCGGCGGGGGTAGCGACTATATCTTCGCGGGCGACGGGGCGGACGTCATCGATGGTGGTCCGGGCGATGACGGCGTCGTGCTCACCGAGACCAACAGCTTCGTCGAAGCCTGGTTCGGGCAGGCCGCGCCGG
>Ga0307513_10006392_pt1 | contig 15397 bp, 16 predicted proteins | sample 15_EM_MG_FD_202174 | JGI IMG/M metagenome (GOLD analysis project Ga0307513, IMG submission 202174) | Populus trichocarpa ectomycorrhiza microbial communities from riparian zone in the Pacific Northwest, United States - 15_EM | ecosystem: Host-associated > Plants > Roots > Unclassified | place... | reverse complement strand
TTGTAGTGGGATTATTAACTCATACTATATGTTCTCGACGCCCTTTGTGTTGAGTATAGGTCGTCATTTGTATTGTTGGAACCTGTTGGAACCCCGTTGGAACGCTGGGTGACATTGTAACAACCCCATTGAAGCGAACAACGCTTTGGCTTGAACGCGTGACGACCGGCAATTTTCGTAACCACTTTGGTTGGTGTTACATCGTGTTACAACCCGTTGTAACGGGTTTCGGCTTTTTCCGACATATGAATTCCGAGTGGCTTGATGATCACGGACTTGGAGCCAGGTGATCCAATCTTCGGTTCCATCCACGAAACGGAGAATGAAGCCCTCCATTCCTTCATTCCCCGTGGACATGCCTAATGTCCCAGAAACCCAGCTATGTTCCAATAACCATTTCCCGCATTCTCTACGCCCCGGTTCAGAAAATTCGACAAAACGATATGCTTGTCAATTCCACCTCAGAGAATTTGCGCAAAGACGATTCAGACCGGACAATAGCCACTAACCATATTGCTTTGCGTCGGAAGGTGTGAAGAGGATGTCGAGGTCGTTGAGGTTGGAGCAGAGAACGACGAACAGAAGGACCCTGCTATATGCTGTCAGAGGTTCGATCCAAAATGACTCTTTTTTGGCACTTATGTCCGCAGAAATTTCTGCCATCTATGTCCGCACCGCGATCCGACCTCGGGTTTTTTGGTCGATTCCATCCGCATGTGGTATCGGACATACTTTTTGGTTGAATATATCCGCATGGCGGATTAGACATAAAATTCATTGAAAAATGTCCGCATAATAACGAAAAATAGCGAATTTGAGTGAAAAAAGGTGGCTAAACAACGCTATCAACATCAGAGTCCTCGTCTGAATCGTCAAACTTCTCATCAACGGCCATCCTAGGACACGGTGCTGATTGCGGGGCTCCAGCATCCTTTGCTTTCATCGTCCACGTGAGAGCTTCGAGACTAACATGAAGGGCAGCCTGGCATTGGCGGAGGACTGCTCAATTTGGTAAAACGTTGATCTGTGGTGGCATACAGTAATATTGAAGTGATGGTTGACGACGGAGGCGCATTCAACAAAAAAAAATTCATCTTTGGTTTTGTTAGAGGTGAGGATTGGGTGAGGAACTTGATCAATAAATCACCAAAAATGTCCGCATCTGGATCGGACCTCGCTACAGATGGACCTGTGTGTCTGCACTTTGGATCGGACTGTTGGGCAAATTTGGGCACTTGTGTCCGCATTCGGATCGGACATGGACGATTTTTTGTCACCATTTATGTCCGCACTGGGATCGAACCTCTGACAGCATATAGCAGGGTCCTCGAACAGAACGCGGAGCGACTTAACAATTACATAATGGATTATTGCCACAAATTTGCTGGCGCAAAACATTCACCCAATACATACAGGTCCTCATCGCTTTTTTCTGCCGCTACTTACCATCGTCCCAAATAAGACCTGTTTATTGTACAGTTTTGCATTTTTGAGTCAAAAACATCATTTGCTGCTCGATAGCTTTCTCAAGAGAAATCCTATTTATCCGAGCCTAACTCAATAATCAATTACAAACGTCGAGCGACCGATTTCTTGAAAGTCTGCAATCGACGGCAAAAGCCTTGGCCGATTCCCTGTCGTTCTATCGGTTTGGGTTGAACGGCGATGTGTGCGGGTATATCCATGTTCTCACAACGCTACAGTGAGAACCGCTGTCAGTGGCGAATTTGATATGCAAGGAGTGCATTCTACCTTGATATATCGCGAAATTTGATGGAAGATATATAATTCGTCCTCAATCCCTGATTTGGAGGGTGTTGATGTATGTGCGTAGCCCTTTAGTAAGTTGATCAGTTCATGGGACTCTTGGCAGTGAGCTAGGGACTCGGCGAGATATAACCGAGGAGTGAGTATCTCCAACTCCCAAATGTCTATCTCTTGGATATTGTGTCTCCTGGTTGAGCGGGTTGAGAAGAGATCTAGGAAGATTTCACAGTTCGAGACTTACCCTACTTCCCAGGATGCACGCTTCGCACACCAAATTGCAAATTCGGTGTTACGGGAATCAGCCACACTGAGTGTGGAGTTGAACACACAAAGAAAATGTGGGATAATAAAAGGAAGGTATTCTGAATCGTCCTTAAAGTTCGAAGTTTCAAGAAAATCTATTTTCAACCCTAATTCTGATAAAAGATAGGCGAATTGGCGATTAATTTGAAGGTGGTGTGAGGACCGTTTAACAAGCCTGACATAGACTTCGAAGGCTGTAAAGATCATTGGTTGAAAGTCTTGCGGAACTGATGAAAGTGCCTGGCGTATACGCCTATCAAGGCAGCATAACTGCGCTTCATAGATTTGGCTGCTTTCCCGCTAAAAAGGGATATCCTCAGTATGAATACATAATATATAAAAATATGGAAGGTAGACGCCAACCTGGAACTTGTTCAAAAGTTTTACGCACTTTTGACCAAGGTTAATATCAAGGAAAGGTTCCAATCGCACCGGAAAAGAATCCCATATGCTGAACTCCATCAGAAAATGGCTAAGTTCCGCTGTGAAGGGTGCCTCGGATGCGAAAATGCATTCCGAAAACACCTTCGTATATATATACCACCGGTATTGGGGGAATCCATCTTCGAGATTTTTGTCAACGCGATCGATACAGCGTTGAGCCAAATTCAAATAGACTGTGGCAGCGTGCGAGTGGAATGATTGAGATCGAGTGGGATCAAGAAGGAAGTCAGGTAACGAAGCATGGTAAATTTTCACGCTTTGGGATCGGCTATCCGGGATATAAACAAGGGCAAGCATCCCCCATGATGCTCGCCAACTCTCCTGGCCTGTAGCTGAAGAATTTCTCCAAAACTTCCAACTCGCTGATGTCCTCTTTCAAGAATATCAAAGCACCGAGGATTTCCTTGACATTCTCGATCTCATCCCCAACGGACCGAAATATCTGGAGGTATAGAGCATCCAACATGGCGAAGGGGGCAGCTGAGTCGTCGGGGGTTCGTAGCTTCAGAACAATGTCGAGTCTCTTCTCATGTCCGTGGTGACCTCGTGCGATGTAACGAATTACCGTTGCAGCATAGATGAACTGGCCAGATGATTTCTCGACGAGAACTTCAATATCGTCTGCTTTTGGCCAGGACGGAGGAAGATATACATGTTTGCTTCGAATCTCTTCAAAGCTTGATGTGAGGTAATGGCGAATGTCTTCAGTGGATTGGTAGTCGTGTTCAAGTGGAAGGGTGTGGATGATGGAGCGAAGTGCGTCGGAACTGAAGGCATATCGAATGTTGGTATGGGGACGACTGGCTATGAGGAAGTAGAGCGGGGTTTTCAAGTGCTGAAGAGATGCCAAAAAGATGTCCAGGATATCATTTTGCGATTCGGGTGGGGAGCACTCGTCAAGCCCGTCAATAATAACCAGCCGCGGATGCTTCGCCAATCGATCCATTGGAACCTGGTTCATTGGATCGATAATCAGAGCTTTCATCTGTGTGGCCAGTGTTTGAGACAGGAGCGTTGGGTCATATTCGAGCGCAGAGAGAACGATTTCGCGTATCTCAGGGATGGCCTTGATGAGCTGCCAGACGATAGTTGCGACCAGCCTCGATTTGTCGCCGCGATCTGGGGCGGTCCGAGAGAAGAAAAAACTCGCAGCCAGGAACGCTTCGCATAGTTCTGCGATGGATTGCGCGATCGCTGATTTTCCTGCGCCCGCTGGACCGTACATCCACAAGACAAGGCGACCACCATTTTCGGGACGCTCCTTCACCCAAGCCTCAATCTTCGCAAGGATAGCTTCCCGGGTCTTCGGATAGCACTTGGGTGAGTCGAAGTTGAACCTCTCCGCCGAGTTGTGGAAAGCGCCGACAGCAACATATTCACGCAAAATATCTAGTCCTGGTCCAACAATGGATATTTAAGGCTCAGCTCGCCCAGAGAGTACCGACATACCTTTCCGCGAAAACTCCGGACTTGTGATATTGGTGATTGTATCGGCCAACTGGAATGTTCCTCCATGGATCGTGGGCTTTGTTGCCCTGTTGAACATTTGTAGGTTGTGTGTGCTATGGTGACTGGCTGATGCTGATATGGTTTAGAAATGCCAAAGTGAATAGAAAGGAGGTTCAATGGCGCTGAGAGGCTGAGGATGCGACGTTCGTTCATCTTCAACCTTGTGTTTAGAAGCACCGGCCCGGAACCATAACAATTATATAATATTGCTAAAAACATGTGACAATACAATCAATACACGTTATCGACATTGCCGGTAGCGTGCAAGCTCAAGCCCAACTCAAGCCTCACCTAGTCTCTCCTAGACAGACTTCGATATATGTGATGTGCCCATGGGATCACGATATATGAAGTCTGTGAATTACCACGCCCCTAAAACCGCGCTAGAAAATCTTTATGTAATCTTCGGACTTTGAAATTACTATTCCCTCCACTGAATGCATAGATGGAAAGCTCCTTTCAGATTTGTTTAGCAAGAAAGTTTCTTAATGGATCTAAATATGGATTGCATCAAAAATTGGGGACTTGCTAGGTGGATGTGGAAGCGTTAGGAAATTTGGTGTCCATGCTCGGAGCATCTTCGAATCACGTGTATGGATTCTGGCCTTGTTTCCATTGATGAAAATGCTCACACAATGGATGGCCATCTCCCCTCAAAATTTTGTTTCTACATTTAATTAGCTACACATAAACGGTTCCTCTGAAAAAAATTGTCAAAGATTGCTGCTGTCGCGTGAATTCGACGCGACGAGGATTCAAAGTCCGAAGATTACATAAACATTTTCCAGCGCGGTTTTGGGGGCGTGGTAAAAACAGGACTAAGCCTCACCATTCTTCTGCTACCACTTCTCCCCCAGAGTATCCTTTAGACTTTTCAGAAGGGGCCTGTCTCCCGTTTTTGAAACCCCATTGGAAAAGGCAGCCCTATTACTCGCCAATTTCATCGTGCCGCTGGTAGACACGGTTTTCTCATCGTATACCCGTCCTGGTCATACTTCTCCAAAAGTTTGCCAAGTGGTGAATAATGTTCGAAACACTCAAAAGGCCTGGTTCCTTCATCGTGAAATCCGCTACTATTATAGGGGGCGTCTATGTCGTTCGCGGATATATGCAGGACAGACTAGAGGAGGTGAAGTTGAAGATGGAAGAGGAGAGGAAAGCGAGGGAGAAGTGAGTTCTCTCTATCCGATTATTGTATCTTTTTCCTAGTCTCTGGATTATCATAACTTCGTTCGGCCTTTTGACTCCGTTTTTCTTTGTTCAATCTCCAATAATGAATCTCTTCTTCAAAGTCTCCGGACGCGATTCGTACAAAGTCAAGAAGATGTAGCCTACACCATCCTCGCACTTCTGCCAACCCTGTCTTCCCCAAGTCCTCAAAGAAATGGATATCGATGCTCTGACAAGAGAACTTCAAGTACGGTCCCGGGCCCGCAGCGCTCGCGCCCATCTCTCTGCAGTTACCTCAAGGCCTCCATCGAGCCTAGCATCCAGTGTCGATGTCGTTTCACACCCAACACCCAACCGACCCACCGCCGCCTCCCTTCCGATTCCTGCCCCTGCAATCCATCGCGACGATGCCGATACACGCTCCGATGGTGATTCAGTGGATAATTCTTCCGAGGCCGAACCGAGGATATCAGAAGCTGAAGAAATCTATGCACCTTCGGTTTCCGCTGTTTCTACGTCGAAATCTGCGTACCATACCGCCATATCTGGCTCGTTTACATCAGATACGAATTCGGTTACGCAGAGCTGGGTTGTGGAATCAACGACCTCAGGTCCAGGCGACGCAGAAATAGAACGGTCGAGATCACCTGCGGCTTCGGCTGCATCTTCAGGAAAAGGTCATAATTCGGAAACGGCTAGTGCGGCAGGCGAGGGGGAAGGAGAACGCCTCACGGTACGTATTCGTGCTGCCCCCATCTCCATCAATTAACTAATGGATAAAATTTCTTTCAGTCGGAGAGCGTGCTCAGCGCGACGACAAATACGACAAATACGACAACAAATTCGGAGACAGATTTGAACGATACTCGTACAAAAGCCGAATTATGGAACGAAGTTAAAATGCTCAGTAAGTCATACCTACCGCCGTTGATCAAAATACAATATTTTAAATCCACAATTCACGCAGTTTTCACCCGCACTCTCACAACACTCTACTCCAGCACTCTTCTTTGCCTGCTAACTACAATACAACTGACTCTACTTGCACGTGGAAAATACATTTCCGCCGTCCTCGAACAAGAACGCCAGGAAAGGCTGTAAGAATGCATGCAAGAGCGGATGGAGCGGAAGATGGGTTCGGGTAACCTCTAGGTTCAAGGTGTTGGAGGATGGATGCGGGAAAAACTCGGAACGTGGAACCAGAGTGACGACAACACTTTGGAAGTGCTAGCATGGGTCTCGATGGAGGTTCCCCGGACGGCGAGGACGATGCGGAGGAAGCGTGGCCGTTGGATGGGGGGGTTAAAGAGTTGGGTCGCAGTCCGTGGCTAGCAGTGAGGTCGAAAGTATTTGACGATGAGCTGGTGGTTGTTACATGTTGGCTGGAAGGATGTCGGTGAAAGAGTGAGAAAAGGCGTCGAGGAAGTGTACAATGGGTCAGTTTTTTATTCTTTATCCTTTAATTTTATTTCGTCGTTGGCACCGTGCTGAGGATGTCTTTCCTAAAAGGCTATCACTAAAAACGAAGCCGTTGACCTACATTGCTTACTTGGCGATAGGTTGAACATTGAATCACTTTCGAAGGTAACGAGAAGAGAACTATGTAAGTACTATTATCACAGGTTTCGCTAAGCTCTATGCTTACTTGTACTCCTCAGATTTATCTCCTCTCTTCTCCCACCCACACCTGAGGCGATCTATCATGTCCCCTAGTACTGTCCCGAAAAGGAAATGGGTCGGCTCGTGCAAGTTGTACAACGAGCCAGACAGAAACATGCCGCAACACCTCTACAACTCATACCTAAACATACACCATGGAAACACAACCCCCACCAGGAAGCTACTCACCACAGACGACGAGGTAGATTTTTTCTGATCTTTTCATTTTGTACTGGAAACTAATAACCTTGGGTTCGTTACAGCCTGCGGGATGAGTTGGCCAGAGTGTTGATGTTTTTTTCTGCTTCCCTCCAGTGATATCGCGGAATTCATGGCCGTATGAACGAAATTCGGACCTACGTGGGAGTTTCGACCAGAATGGAGACCACCAGTACGTTTAGCTCTTCACTTACCCGTTGTTCATATGGCTGATATGTCTGATCAGGCCATCGAGGCTTCCCCCATCACCACCACCACCACCACCTGGGATCGAAGAGCCTCCTCTGCAGGCGAAGCCAACCTGACGTACTGTTCATAAGAAACTGAAGAGGAAAGCTCGGACAGTGCCTAACATAACCTCTCCGCCTCCACCCATGGCACCTCCACCTTCCGAGCCCATCCAAGAGATGCCTTCGTGGACTCAGTGGCGATGTATGTACCGTATTATTCCCTCTTAGAATGTGATCTAATGAATTAATTTTTAGCTAATCCTCTTCTTGTTCCTACCCCATCGATGGCTGCCCCTGCACCCATGGCGAACGAACAGCCGGCTCGAATTAGGCCTTTTTGTATTTAACGTCTCTTCTTTCATCCAACTTCGACCTCCCTTATGTGTATTTGTTTTATCAAGGCCACTCCACTGCCGAAACAACCGCCCTCTTTGTTGCATTGTTGTCATCTGGACTATGTAGGAGTGGAAGAAGTTCTATTCGCTGTACAAAGATGCTAGCCTCATCTTGGGAATTTTGTCACCGTAATTACTAGTTCATTTATGGTTAATTTTGTACAGTATCTATCAAACTTAGTATCAAGTGTAGACGTTGTTTCACACCCAACACCTAACCGAACCACCACCTTCGCTCTCCTTTTTTCCTGTCCAAATCATCAAGCATCTTCGCTGATCTCCAGAACCTGACATCACTCTTCCTGGGACACTTTACAACTGTAATGGGTGACATAGAATTTAACATTTTACGAATAAGGGTAAAAGTTTGGTGTGCATCATTTTCTACCCGTTCCCTCCATGCTGTTTCTGTGTTTACATCCCTGGACACGAACATAGATCCGACGTGACGAATCTACCAGTCGATTGGGTGCATTTCCCTTCATTGTTGCTATTGCTGCCTTTCGTCGAGTCTCCTTCCCTGACAACTTCAAACCGTACAAATGATGTAGTATTTTATCCTTCTGCGGGACATTTTTATCCGAGCCCAACTCAATTGCAAACGTAACAAGTTTGGGAATTGGTAACTGCACATGCGGCGGTCGTTGTGCGGCGGAAATGGATCACATAATGTGACCCCGTGCGTCAACGCGAGAACTACCGTTTTTCTGGACTTAGCACATTCAGATCCTAGCGCTAGGAGGGCTTATTTTATACTGCTACTTTTTGAAAGTTTTGGATTGGTTTTGGATGGTAACAACATACCACGAACACCTCAAGTGCAATTGGCGTAGGGTGTTTATTTGTGCCAACCTCAATCATTAGACAGTAACATTGGCACGCTCGAGCTCAACTAACGACGGCTGTTTTTATTGGTTGCAAGAAATATGATTGGAAATTAGTGCACTTTGATGGAACCTTCCATTACGAATGGCGGGTACTTCTTCAAGTTGACCATTCGCCTCAATGGTTTCCGTTATGAAAACTTAAGATAAACGTTTACAAATAGATTATTTACATAAATATTTACACTGGCTACTGGATGTGTGCCACCATCAGCTACGGAAGGTTGTAACTATTATACAAGGTCACGGTAGGCTTAAGCCTCACCTTCAACTCGAAGCTGCTTGTTGCAATCAAACCAAGATGTGTTGCAAGTCACTTTGGTTCTATCTCCTGTGGGAAATGCGAATATATATTACGCCACTACATTCTACCACCGTTCGTCGTTATAGTACAGTAGATAGGTATAGAGGAGTCTCGCGAGGAGGGATAGAGGAGCGGCTGACTGCCCACATGGCAATTCCCGCCGCAGTGATCGCCGCAGTGATCGCTGGAATATTCCAATTCACGAATGCGCTCTGCAAACGTCGAGTGAACGATTTCTTGAAAGTCTGCAATCGACGCCGAAAGCCGCGGCCGAGTTCCTGTCATTTTATTAGTGTGGGTTGAACGGCGGTGCGTGTGGGTATATGTAGCTACCATGTCCTCACAGCGCTACAGTGAGAACCGTTGTCAGTAGCGAATTTAATATGCAAGGAGTGTATTTTACCTTGATATATCGCGAAATCTGATCGAAGATATATAATTCTTGATTACTTTTTCGTTTCGAGGATATTCTTGTATGTGCGGAGCCCTTTAGTAAGTTGACCAGTTCACGGGACTCCTGGCAGTAAGCTAGGGACTCAGCGAGATACAACCATGGAGCGAGTATATCTATCTCTCGGTCATTGTGTCCCATGCCGCTGGTTGAGCGGGTTGAGAAGAGATTAAGGAGGATTTCATAGTTTGGGACTTACCCTACTTGCCAAGATGCAAACTTCGCACACCAAATTGCAAATTCGGTATAACGGGAATCAGCCACACTGAGTGTGGAGTTGAACACAAAAAGAATCCGTGGGATAATAAAAGTAGGGTATTGTGAAATGTCCTCAGATGTCGAATCAAGTTCAGGACCTATTCTCAACCCTAAATCTGATAAGAGATAGGCTAATCGAGGAATTTGAAGGTTGTGTGATGTCCCTTTAACAAGCTTGATATAGACTTCGAAAGCTGTAAAGATAATTGCCTGAATGTCTTGCGGAAGTGATGAAAATGCTTGGCGTATACACCTATCAAGGCAGCACAACTGCGCTTCATAGATTTGGGTGCTTTCCCGCTAAATAAAAAGAGGTTTCTTCAGCCTAAATGCCTAATTAATACATGGAAGATAGATGCCAACCTGGAGTTTGTTCAAAAGTCCTACGCATATCCGACCAATGTAGTCATCAAGGAATGGTCCCAATCGCACCGGAAGAGAATCCCATATGCTGAACTTCATCAGAAAATTGCTAAGTTCTGCCGTGAAAGGTGACTCGGATGCGAAAATGCATTCTGCAAACACCTTCACATACATACGCCACCGGTGTGGGGAAAATCCATCTGCGAGATTTTCGTGAACACGATTGATACAGCGTTGAGCCAAATTCAAATAGACTGAGGTAGCGTGCAAGTGGAATGACTGAGATCGAGTGGGATCAAGAAGAAAGTCAGGTAACGAAGCATGGTAAATTTTGACGCTTTTGGATCGGCTATCCGGGATATGAACAAGGGCATGCATGTCCCCCATGATACTCGCCAACTCTCCCGGCCTGTAGTTAAAGAATTCTTCCAGAACTTCCAACTTGTTGATGTCCACCTTCAAGAATACCAGAGCGCCGAGGATTTCCTTAACCTTCTCGATCTCATCCCCAACGGACCAAAATATCTGGAGGTATAGAGCATCTAGCATGGCAAAGGGGGTGGCTGAGTTGTCAGGCGGTCGTAGCTTCAGAATAATGTCGAGTCTTTTCTCATGTCCGTGGTGGCCCCGTGTGAGGTAACGAATGACTGTCGCGGCATAGATGAACTGGCCAGATGATTTCTCAACGAGAACTTCGATATCATCTGCTTTTGGCCAGGATGAAGGAAGGTATACATATTTGCTTCGGATCTTTTCAAAGCTTGATGTGAAGTAATGACGAATATCTTCAGTGGATTGGTAGTCGTGTTCGAGTGGAAGGGTGTGGATGATAGAGCGAAATTCATTGGAACTGAAGGCATATCGAATGTTGGTATGGGGACGACTGGCGATGAGGAAGTAGAGCGGGGTTTTCGAGTCCCGAAGAGATGTCGAGAGGATGTTCAGGATATCATTTTGCGATTCGGGTGGGAAACACTCGTCAAGCCCGTCAATAATAACCAGACGCGGATAGTTCGCCAATCGGTCCATTGCGACCTTGTTCATTGGATCAATAATCAAGGCTTTCATCTGTGTGGCCGGTGTTCGAGACAGAAGCGTTGGGTCGTATTCGAGTACAGAGAGAACGCTTTCGCGTATCTCAGGGATGGCTTTGATGAGCTGCCAGACGATAGTTGCGACTAGCCTCGAGTTGTCGCTGCGACCTGGGGCGGTCCGAGAGAAAAAAAAAGTCGCAGCCAGGAACGCCTCGCATAGCTCTGCGGTGGATTGAGCGATCGCCGATTTGCCTGCACCCGCTGGACCGTACATCCAGAGGACAAGGCGACCGCCATTCTCGGGGCGCTCCTTCACCCAAGCCTCAATCTTCGCAAGGATAGCTTCCCGGGTCTTCGGATAGCACTTCGGTGGGTCAGACCTCTCCGCCGAGTTGTGGAAAGCGCCGACAGCAACATGTTCACGCAAGATATCTAGTCCTGGTCCAAAAATAGATATTTCAAGCTCAAGTCTCCCAGAGAATACCGACATACCTCTCTGCGAAATCTCTGGACTTTTGACAATCGTGATTGTATCGGCCAACTGGAATGTTCCTCCATGGATCGTGGGATTTGTTGCCTCGCTGAACATTTGTGGGCCGTGTATACTACGGTGACGGGTCGATGCTGACATGGTTTAGAAATGCCAAAGTGAATAGAATAAAAAGAGGGTTCAATGCGCTGAGAAGCTGAGGAATCAGGATGCAACATTCGTTACATAACATCTTGTGTTTGTTACGAGTTGAAGGAAGCACCGGCCCGGGACGATAACAATTATATAATATTTCTTAAAAACATGTGACAATACCCATTACCATCGACATTGCCGGTGCCGCCTCAGGCCTCAGCGCTCAGCGCTCAAGCCTGGCCATTCTTCTGCTACCAGCACTCCGCTGGGAGTATCCTTTGCATTTTTCAGGAGGAGCCTGTCTCCCATTTTCAAACCCCTTTGCCCTATTACTCACCAATTTCGTCGCGCCGCTGCTGGACGCGGTTTTCCCATCGTATACCCGTCCTGGTCATATTTCCCCAAATTTCTGCCCATAAGTGGTGAATAATGTTCGACACACTCAAAAAACCTGGTTCTTTCATCGTGAAATCCGCTACCCTTACAGGGGGCACCTATGTCGTTCGCGGATATATGCAGGACAGAGGTGAGGTTGAAGATGGAGGAGGAGAGGAAAGCGAGAGAGAAGTGAGTTTTCGTTAACCTATTATTATGCCCTTTTTCTAGCCTCTGGATTTCATAACTTTGTTCCGTTTTCTCGCCAATTCGTTATTACCTTTTGACTTCCTTATTCTTTTCTGTTCGACCTCCAATACTGAAACTCTTCATCAAAGCCTCCGGACGCGATTTTTGCAAAGTCAAGAAGTTGTAGCCTACACCATCCTCGCGCTTCTGCCAACCCTGTCTTCCCAAGTCCTTAAAGAAATGGACATCGATGCTCTTACAAGAGAACTTCAAGTACGGTCCCAGGCCCGCAGCGCTCGCGCCCATCTCTCTGCAGTTGCCTCTAGACCTCCATCGAGCCTAGCATCCAGTGTCGATGTCGTTTCACACCCAACACCCAACCGACCCACCGCCGCCTCCCTTCCGATTCCTGTCCCTACAATCCATCACGATGATGCCGATGCACGCTCCGATGGTGATTCAGTGGCAAATTCCTCCGAGGGGATATCAGAAACCGAAGAAATCTACGTACCTTCGATTTCAGCTGTTTCTACGTCGAAATCTGCGTACCATACCACCACATCTGGCTCGTTTAGGTCAGATACGAATTCGGTCACGCGGAGCTGGGTTGTGGAATCAACAACCTCAGGCCCAGGCGACACAGAAATCGAACGGTCGAGATCACCTGCAGCCTCGGCTGCATCTCCTGGGAAGGGTCATAATTCGGAAACGGCTAGTGTGGCAGGCGACGGGGAAGGAGAATGTTTCATGGTACGTGTCCATGCTATCCCCATCTCTATTAATAAACTAATGGATAAATTTTCCTCAGTCGGAAAGCATGCTCAGTGCGACCACAAATACCACAAATACGACAGCAAATTCGGAGACGGATTCGAACGATACTCGTACAAAAGCCGAATTATGGAACGAAGTTAAAATGCTCAGTAAGTCGCCTATTGCCGTTGATCAAAATACAATATTTTAAATCCACAATTCACGCAGCTCTCACTCGCACCCTCACAACACTCTATTCCAGCACCCTTCTTTGTCTGTTAACTACACTACAATTGACCTTACTTGCACACGGAAAATACATTTCCGCCGTCCTCCAACAAGACTCCAGGAAATGCTGCAAGAACGCATGCAAGAGCGGCGGCACATGGAGCGAGAGATGAGTTAGGTAACCTCTTGCTTCGAGGTGTTAGAGGATGGATGCGGGATAAACTTGGAACGAAAAACCAGAGTGACGACAAAGCTTTGGAAGAGCTATTTGCTAGTATGGGAAGCTCCCCAGCCGGTGACGACGATGTGGAGGAATCGTGGCCGTTAGATGGGAAAATCGAAACGTTCGGTCGCATGTGGCTGCGCGAGATCAGTGAGGAGGTAGAAAGTAAGTATTTGACGACGAGCTGGTGGTTGTTGCATGTTGGCTGGAAGGATGAGAGAGAGAGTGAGGAGAGGCGCAGAGGAAGTGTTCAATGGGTCAGTTTTTTATTCTCTGTTATATTTTTTTTCGTGGTTGGCACCATGCTGAAAATGTATGTTTTAAAATGGTATCACTGAAAACGAAGCTCGCAGCCATTGACCTGCATCGTTTAATTAGCGATGTATGTCGAAGGGTTGAACACGAAATCACTTTCGAAGGTAACCAAAAGAGACCTACGTATGTTTTATTTTCACTAGTTTCGCTAAGCTCAACGCTGACTTGTACCCCTCAGATTTATATCCTCTTCTCCCACCCGCGCCAGAACTGGGCACTCTGACCCCCTCTAATATATTATTTCCACAGAACTGCAAGTAATCTCGGGCTCGCAGCGCTCATACAACCGTCCCGGTCCTTTTGCCCTATCCAAATCTTCAAGTATCTTCATTGACCTCTAGAACCTGACATCACTCTTCCTGGGACAATTTACGACTGTGATAGCCGACATCGGCAGAACATAGAATTTAACGCTTTACGGATGAGGATAACAAGTTGGGTGCGTCATCTTCCAACAGTTCCCTCTGCGCTGTATCTGTGTTTACATCCCTGGACCTGAACATAGATCCGACGACTAATCGACTAGGTGCGTTTTCCATTTTTGTTGCTATTGCTGTCTTCCGTCGAGTCTCCATCCCCGACAACTTCAAACCGTGCAAATGATGTAGTTTTTTATCCTTCTACGTGACATTTTTATGTGCGTGTCCGAGCCCAACTCGATTGCAAACGTCGAGCAAACGATTTCTTGAAAGTCTGCAATCGATAACCAAAGCCGTGGCCGAATTCCTCAGTTCGGGTTGAACCCACGTGTTCACAACGCTACAGCGAGAACCGCCGTCAGTAGTGAATTCGAGATGCAAAGAGTGTAATTTACCTTGATATATCGCGAAATCTGATCGAAGATATATAATTCCTCAGAACGAAGGAGTGGTGAGAATGTCATTGTATGTGCGTAACCCTTTAGTAAGTTGGCCAGCTCATGGGACTTCTGGCAGAGAGCGAGGGACTCGGCAAGATACAACCGGAGAGTGAGTATTTCCATCTCCCAGGTGAGCATCTCTCCGTTATTTTGTTCCATGCTGCTAGTTGAGTGCGCTGAGAAGAGATTGAGGAGGGTTTCATAGTTTGGGACTTACCCAAGTTTACTGGATGCACGCTTCGCACACCAAATTGCAAATTCAGTATTGCGGGAATCAACCATGTCGATTGTGGAGTTGACCGCAAGAAAAATCCGTGGTATAATAAAAGCAAAGTATCGTGGCATCTTCTCAAGTTGCCGAATTTTAATAAGAAGATCTATTTCCAACGCTAATTCCGATAAAAGATAGGCGAATTGATGAACTTGAAAGTTGTGTTGTATTCGTTCGACAAGCCTGATATAGACTTCGAAAGCTGTAAAGATCATTGGCTGAAGGTCTTGCGGAACTAACGAAAATGCCTGGCGTATACACCTATCAAGACAGCATAACTGCGCTTCATAGATTTGGGTGCTTTCCCGCTAAATGAAAAAAGAGATTTCCTCAGTCTGAATGCATAATACATAAAAATATGGAAGATAAATGCCTGGAACTTGTTCAAAAGTTCTACACATATCTGACCAACGCCACCATCAAGGAATGATTCTAGTCGCACCGGAAAAGAATCCCATATGCTGAACTTCATCAGAAAATTGCTAAGTTCTGCTGTGAAAGGTGACTCGGATGCGAAAATGCATTCTGAAAACACCTTCGCGTACAAATGCCACGGGCATTGGGGGGAT
>Ga0307513_10006391_pt1 | contig 15398 bp, 9 predicted proteins | sample 15_EM_MG_FD_202174 | JGI IMG/M metagenome (GOLD analysis project Ga0307513, IMG submission 202174) | Populus trichocarpa ectomycorrhiza microbial communities from riparian zone in the Pacific Northwest, United States - 15_EM | ecosystem: Host-associated > Plants > Roots > Unclassified | place... | reverse complement strand
TTCTCTGCTGGCTTTAGCGGTTTGCTCTTTGGACTTGTGCGGATCATTCTTGTTCTTCTCTAGCTGTTTTTCATTCGGGGTTGCCCCTTTCATTACTATTCCTATCCTAGCTTTTCATCTTATATCCTATCCGTTGAGCCTTAGCGGCAGTTTTCCCCTTTCTGCGATTAGCGTCCAGGCCCGAGCCCTAGCCTTACCCGTATTTGTTTCTGTCCTCTTGGCAGACCTACTCAAACTACATTAGTCCCTACACTCTGATAAACCTTTTTTCATCTGGTTGAGGAACCCCAAGTACCTAACACTCGTATTGCCCCAGTGAAATGGCAGTGCAGCCAAGTCTTCGGGTGCAAATTCCTATGTCAGGTATCAAGCTGCAATTTGGACACGCGGTGTGTGCTGACGCCAGCGGACATGAAAGCGAGTTATTGTAACATGTGTACATGTTCCGGTAACGGTACACAGGAGCGGGCAGTGCAGGATCTCCTATGTTTAGTTGATTTATATTTGGTTTACTTGATTTGATTTCAGCTCCGCCACTGTCTCTGAGTCAGATAGGCTATGCTATCGTATTGCTATAATTAGTTGATTTATATTTGGTTTACTTGATTTGATTTCAGCTCCGCCACTGTCTCTGAGTCAGATAGGCTATAATATCGTATTGCTATGTTTAGTTTGCTTTACTGGGAGTTTATATTTAGGATTCCGGGTATGGAATGGTCATGTAGCACTGGTGGAGGCTGAGCTTTGTTTCTTTCTTTGGTCTTGCAGGATTACAGGATTCCGGTATGTGCGCAGCTACTGGTAATGATCGTGATTGCAGGAAGGCTATCGCTCTTGGGTTTTTGTATTTAAACCACTCTCCTGGCTAGCAGGAGACAGCAGACTTCGACAGACCTTCAGTCTAAGAATACACTTGGTTGAACGGCAATCCCTGAGTCCCTGAGTTCTATTTGTCCTTCAACTATTATCTCTTACCTCCGGTCCCTTGAAGCCTCGCTTAGTACCAGCGCTAGCAGGTCTATCGCCGGTCCTATTGTATTTTCGTTAGACAGGAATAAACCTGTTACAATATAGCTCTCATTGCAAATAGTTGGAGTCATAGCTTGTAACCGTTTTATAATTGGCCTATGCGTCGAGCCAGATACTTGAAGCTGTAGTCCACTTCATCTCGTTGTAGTAGCGAATCGCGATAGCGTCTATCATTGCCATCTGAAGCGTACCACCTACCTTTAGCATTCGAAGGCCTTGCTTTTTGTACTTCTCCATAGTTTTCTCATACTTCCCCACAAGCTTCTCCTTCTCAGACTCCTCTTTCTCCCTCTTCTCCTGCAGCTCCTCACGACCATTGACTAGGTTTCACAAGCCCTCTTGCTGGAGATAATCTGTCATCCTCATTGCCCACAATCGATAATTGGTCCCATCCAGCTTCCCAAAGCTCATGCCGACCAACCATGATGAACCATCTTGTGCATTCATCGTTGCTCCTACTACCGACGGCGCTGCTACTCTGAGCTTGACATGGAAGCGTATGTAGGACAACGTAGTGTTTTGATGAGAGGTCATACTGGAAAAATATTCACTACCAAAAGATCACGGGTGAAAAAGCTTTTCCGTTTCTTGCCTGTATGTGAAAACCTTTTCCTGTTAACGGCCAACAATCCCCATGGATTTGGCCAGGCTCATAACGTGATGCGGATCTGGTTTCCGGGCAAGGAATATGCCGTCGTACAGGCACCGCAAGGACAGAGCTAAGCACGGAACTCGCGCGACGAGAACGATATCGGTCCGTCACTGATAGGGAAACTGACATGTGTTCGATATTTGATGTATATCACAAGTGTGTTCGCAAAGGAGTGTGTGTTGATCATGAGAAGTGATCATCCAGAGAAAGGAACACAGCTCAGACTAGATACAGATTGTGATGGCCCGCACAGTAGGCTCCTACCACACAACACCAGTCACCGCCGTGCAATCTGATCAACAGCTGTAACGACCCTATAGATAGGTAGCTACAGTGGACGAAATTCAAGCCCATATGATATACCAAGAGGTAACCAGATTGAGGATAGACCGGTATACTTAGTATACTAACTGTAGACATGAGTTGGTACAAGTGTCTACAAAGTGACATAGTGACATCGGGTTAGACAGGGTAACCTTCGGAGGACATGTTCGCGCAAAGTTAAGGAAACATAGTAAACGTGGTACGGGTCCCCCGGGTAACATTATATGTGGTTGTACGGACTCCCGAAGGGAATAATGCCATAATAGGGTGAAGTTACCCTACCTTGGAAACATGATTACCCTACCTTAGGAACTCAGTTACCCTACTAAGGTACCCCAGTTACCCTACCTTCACCGACAAAGTCATCTGCGGACTTGGGGGGAAGTTATCCCACTATAGTGGGGCTCTTAGATGGTTATAGGGCCGCTTCGTAGGGCACGAAACGGGCTACTGGCGGAGCAGGAGTGGTCAGAACCTCCTGTAACCTTCAGGGGATATTCCTAACACCCCCCTGCAGCCCCAGCGTTGGTACAGCGTGACAGCATTGTACGGCTGTGTAGTTGTGTGCTTCCTAGTAAAGTGAGATCCATAGGAACGCTCCCACAAGACCATATGAGTAGTGGCCGTCGAAGCGACCAGAAGCTGTTCGCAGGATATATAAGGGGTGTGAGAGTGACCACCTCCTGGGGCGCCACCTGGATAACACCTGGGAACCACCTACAGGCATACTTTGACCTCCAGGTAGTTGTATTGTAAACAGTAGGGGGCTTGGGGCTGACTGGGGAAGCTGCAAGGCTTCCAGGACAACCACCCCAAAGCCAGTCCCAGGCTACCCCGTGAACTGTAGCATTACCATGGGTTATTAGTGGACTCTAGAGGTTTGCGTCTTATCACAATTTAAGAGGGTCCCGCATGGTGGACTGTGGGTAGCACCCATGCAGTCAGACAGCCGGAGATTTCTTATCGTGGGAGCATGCAGTCAGGTTTAGAAGCTTAGTATAGCCAAGTAGATTTGCCGATGGACTGCGTAGCTTGTATAGACGCAACCACCACTGGGCCAGTGAGTCCCAATGGATATTATCTCTACGGTGGGCATGTCGGTCGGCCACTGACATGCTACCGATAGGAAAGGGTTTTCGCTCATGCAGATGTAGTTGGAGTAACATCTCCGGAAGCACTTCCTATTTGTGGAGATAGTTAATATCCGAGCGGTCCGACTGCCTCCGAGTGTTAGCTCACTTTAGGCAGGTGAGTTGGACAGCCCTGAGCTGAGCATGGTGCTCGCAAAAGGTCAGAATGGTTGACGGGTGTCCTCTGGCTTTACATTATTCTACTTAAACGAAAGCGAGAGACACCCTATTCTGATAACCAACGATCCTTGAGAGAACTTATTGAGTGAAGCTTTCAGGCTTAACGATATTAAGTTTTACTGCTTGATTCTACTTTGAATTATCTTTATCTGTATTTTGATCCTTACTTCTACTTTGAGTCTTCGGTGCGGTGGCAATCTTAGGATCCGTCTTCCTACCGAGTGCCCCCGTTACAATAGCCCTGCTCACACCTACAAGTATGCCCTAACCTAACATACCACGATGGGGTTACTCCATCAGCCTATATGTCTTACTAGTCGATTCTAGTCCAACTCCTCCAAATATATTACACTGGCTGTTCCAACCCGGTTTGCACTAGTCAAAATGCGCAACTGGGGCCACTAACCATGCCGGAAAACCAGGAGAACAAGCCCCTCGTTCACTCCATTGGCTGCCGCTCGGGTGTGTAATTCACATGGGAGAAGCCCGGAGATATTGAGCGTTCCACAGACAAGTGTATTCGTAAAGGGATTGCTGAGTTTGCTCCCAGAGCTGTTAATCTAGGGTTGGCTTATCCGAAAGTCGACTGAGAGCCACACAGAGATGGCGGCCTTCTGCGGTGAGGTAGTATGTCTTGGATGATCTACTTTGTTGGTGTTTGTGAGTAAAGTGAGTTAGTGATGTGTGATAATCTTACTGTCAGAGCTGGTGGAATCGGGTAGGCTCGAGACACAAGAAATACAGATAGTCGGCGGACATGGATAGATAGTAGCTTTAGTTATTCCATTTGTTCCGGAGTTGAAAGGATTGACGGGAGAGTCTACGGTTATGTATTTCTTTATCATTATTAAGGAAGTAAGCAAACAGATGGGGTCATACATAGAGAGAGATCGGCGGGCGTAGGGAGTGATGGAATTGTTGTGATGGTTTTATTGTCCTTACATAAACTTACCTTTGGTTAGTGAGGAGTGGTTTCATGAGCACGACGAGTAAATGAAGTCTGCGAAGATATATACCCTATAGTTTTGCCTTAGTCTAGGTCGGGCGTTCGGCTGTGGCACCATTTATTGGTAATCCTCGGAAACACATGTTGGGGGTTAGGAAGTTCCTCGAGGTTCCAGCGGAACCATCGCAACCGTGGAAAATATTCCGGATGCGTTAAGCAGAGTGGGGAATGAGCGATATAGGTCCTCCCCTTCGGGAATAAATATAGTGTGCAATAGCCTTCAACAACTTTAGTACCGTGGGGTTCGAAGTAAGCCTACCGATATTACGAAAATGTTTCCTCTATTTTACGTTCATAGCACAAAGTTTACATAGCTAGGTGTTAGACGGGCGGAGCAAGGGGGCAGGGATTAGTAACAGAGGGCAAGGATCGTAGGGTTTGGTGGAAGTGGAGGAGGCAACGGTCACAGGAACACAAGGGAGAACGGACAAAGGAACAACGACGAAAACAGGAAACGCGAACCTTGTGTTTGGTCGATAGAGATTTTTCTTTTCTCCACCGGGTTTTTTTCATTGTCTTTGGTTTCCTTAACTCTACTCAGTGTGTGAGCGGCGATTGCCCACCTTGGTACTGTTTGGTTTCTAGATCGTGATATCATTTCCGTGTTTTCCTCCGTCGGTTTGTTCTTCAGTTTACTCTTAGGTTCGTATCACCCACTGGAAGATAGTATCTGCCCGGACGGAAGTTATCGTTTCAGTACCTATGATGACTTATTTGGGATCAGTAGGCATCAAATTTCTAACCGGCAAGGGAGTGGTGACTCATTACATGGCGGAGCTCGGAAACACTTGTGAACCGAGCACTGGTTCGAACACCCGAATTGTTTAAGACGGAAGAATAAAGGCCCAAAGACTGCATCCGGAGAGCTATGGAATTCCGGTGTGGGCGCCAGAAACCCACACCCTCCGTAGGGTTTTTGGGATGTAACTACTGATGGCATAATAATCCCGGTAATGGAGCACTGTGTTGGAAGCAGATATAGCGGAGGTAAAAGGAAGCTCTCACATGGATAGAGGAACACTGAAGTGTGGACAAGGGAACGTTCTAGGGCAAGAGCGGATGTATACCGTAAAAACTTGAATAATTGGACGGTGTGCTGTGTCGTTGGACTTTCCTCTCTCAGTAAGACCGAGAAATCTTTATTTCTTTTTCTGCCCCGGGGGGAAAGGGGCAGTATTTTTGCCTTGTTCCCCTCCACTTTCCAGAGCCGGGAATTCTGGACGACCTAGCACACCGTCCAATTATTCAAGGTTTTACGGTAGGGCATAACTTATGCGGAGGCATAGGGGTATCACATGTACGAGCAGAGTTTTCACTACTTAAGGTGAACCGTAGCTATCATAGTAACCTCCATAGAGAATATACACCAGAACCTCTCCTCCCGTCAAAACACGAGCACACGATTTGGAGCATCCCCATCAATCATCCCAAAGAGCATCCCGAGGAGAGCCACCTACCGCGTCCCAAATTACTGGCACTGCATATCATATATCATATCAATAAGGGCAGCAGTGCTGGTCTCCCGCAACCTTAACTATGATATGTACGGCCGAGGGTCAGGGGTGGAAAGCCAAAATTCAGAAGGCAGCGGAGCCCTGTTGCGATCTTCCCTAAGTTAGAGACTATAATCTACAAGGGAAGGGGGTCCTTACATTTATGGTATTATAATATTATTACACCTGCTGCATTAAATCCGGGATTTTAATTTCTAGAAATATGAACTGAAAAAGAATGAGCCTTGAGTTTAAAGTTGGGGCGTTTTGTCTGGATACCTCAAGTACCAGGGTTCTTAATAGTCCGACCAGTCAAGTCTTGGAGGCAGGACCAGACTGGCCAGTCCTGGTTGATGTCGATGAGTGGACCCGACTAACTTGGGTGGTCCGGTCCGGTTTGGACTGGTCCCAGACCAGCCTTTATAAAAGATCGTATGAGAGTCAGAATGACACCCAGGCAAACACTCGCAAAGAATAGATATATAGCTATAGTTGCATTAAAGCCGCTTGCCATGGTATAAATCAACAGGCCCTTGATACAGGTTGATAGAAAATCCTGGAGAGGATAGCCTGTGGTGGAAATGGAATTACCCAATGGATAAGTGGCATCGAATACCCATATTGTGGCAGTTGGTCATGTAATATCACTCACTTAATGCACCAAAACGGTTCGATACTTGAGAACCTATTTTGGCCACCCCTAATCAAAGCAAGGCACTATCTCCACCGTATAATCCATGGAAACAATAAGTTTTATTAAGAAAAGCTTTATTTGAACATAATATATTGTGATAAAAATAGCTTATCCTATTGCTTGGCGGGCATGGTTGGACTGGTCCTGGTCAAGTCGGTTTCAATAACCACGTCCGTCCAGTCGGTCTAATTTACACCATTAGACTAGACTTGACTTCCGACCGGACTAGCTACTCCAGTCCAGTCTTCCACCGACCATTCGGAACCCTGTCAAGTACCGTAATGGCCCCCGGCAAAATGTAGGCAATAATAGGCTATGACATAAATTTTAGCTGTGAAACACCGCACTAGCTCCAATTCAGTCTACTGTAATAATCTGTGGGTTTTTTTTGCATCGTACTTCGTATGTCGGGTTGGAAGAACCCATTGCCAATTGGGCAAAGCACACAGGGGATCATTCACCCTCAAAGACGCGTCTCGGAGGTCTTGGGAAAAAGCTATAGCGGGTTGCTCGCTAAGCGCGGGGTTACAGCCCACCGGGGAGGGCCTGTAGACCTCCGGCGCATACAATCCCCCATCTCTTCCGACCACGAGATCACCAAGCTCCCTGCAGCTCGTGTTCTTTATTCCGCTATTCTTCATTGTCCCACCGACCCCCCTATCCAACTTGAAGCGCCCCCATTGTCGCCTCTAGAGATACCGTACCGTATCAGTGGCAACAATGTCCAGCGACAAGGATAACTTAGCGACAGCCTCACCAACGCGTCCGGTAGTAGAACAATGCTATTTGCCAACAAGGGGATGCGATCATTCGATGTTCTTTGCTCGCAACTACTTTCACATTCATGCGTCTCTATTCTATCTTGTCAGTTATTTCCTTAATACACTTGCCGGCTTTGGAAAATTGGCTTCACATTTTTGCTATTATAGATGAGTTTTGTAAGTTTCTGGGCTCCCTAGGGAGGAGGCGCCTAAGAAACAGGGAATGACTAGCAAAATTGCAAAAACAATTAGAAAAAAAATGTCAGGAACCTGCTTGATAATTAGGCTGAACAATGGCAGCAAGTACAGGTTTATCGCGACTGGAACCATACAAGACTTGCTTTAAACAACCGAAATGGAGAGGCTCTACCATATCGCGAGCCTTGAGATTGCTGCTAGCCGCGAGATGTAGGCGCTAGTAATAGGCTTGGTGAAACACAGTTTCTCTTTGTGGCTGGAACATGCCGCGCCCTCCAGATTATCCCACACAGACCCATTGCGCAATGCCCCTGCGCCACTATTTTCGGAAAGCCACATTTCGTTTCACCGAGACTTTGACCCAGTGGCTGCAGTTCTGTTCATGTTTTAGGCTACCGTATTCGAGTACACGAAGTACTCGAGCATGGTTATTTACTTCAGGGCTCGCCGGATACTCATCTGTCTCGGTTAGCTAACTGGTGGTGATCTTAGATCCTGAATTATCCTAGGTTCTGGTAGGAGACTATTCCTCAGCATACCGACCTATGATACCTTCCAAATTACCACTTAGTTTATCTGTCGAACGGCATTTGGTTTGGGCAAACTTACCCCCAGATCACTAGAAAGACGGAGAAGGTCATGGTAAATGTAGTAAACTCCCACGATGCTACACGGCGCTGGGCCGTGTGGTTACTAAATCCATTTGGCGGTTACGATGAATATCGGAGACTATGGCCTTATCTTCACAGACCCTGGTGGGGGGTTGCGGGAATATTTTTTCGGTCTGTATCGATATCACAAGGACCTATTTTATGATACTATAAGCGTGATTGCGTGTGTGTTTTTCGATTGATTCATTCATTAGGCATGATGCGCTTGTAAATACATATGTCGAGCTGTCGGTTCCACTACAAGCGATCAAGTGTCTCTGTTCATCACGGGCAAGATTTGAGCTGAGCTGAAGGGCGAGGCTTAAATAAGTGTAGAATTTCCAGCCAGGATACCAATGCGGTAGCCACACGCGGGGTACAGGCGGCACAGGTTGGGAGACACCAGGGTACGAAAGTGCATGAGTTTCCCGGCAGTGCAACCATCGACACAAAAATCTCCACATCCGAAATAAAGCTCACAAAGCACCAACCACTACCACCATGCCTCTACCAGCCCCTTGAACAGGGCCCCTGCGTACTCATGTCAAGTCTCTCTTAGAGCTCACCATCCCGGCCAAGAAGCTAGACTCCCTTTTCGAAGCTCAGATCGTAACTTACAGCCTCGTTCCAAAAGTTCTTGCACCCATAATGGTACTGTGACACCAAGGGCTATAACAAATCTACGTGTAGCATAAAAATTTGCCACGGCCAGCTAGGGTGCAAGAACTTTTTTTTTATTTTTAACAATTTTATTATCTTCGGGCTTTCTGTAATAATGAGTGCGAGAACTTTTCGAACGAGGTTGTAGTAGTACACACCACAGTTCCCGGTGGTTAGAAGGAATGCGAGGAACTTTGCCTTTGCAATACTTTTATCAAAAATGCTGACTTGGCTATCGTTCGATTATGGGTTCCCAGTTTCGGTTGATGTAAGGGCAGACAGAGGCTCAGGCAATACTCGTAGAGCTGCTAGTAATATACAAATTGGAGTTGGGCTAGGATTGTGGAACCCAAGGTCCACCGCTTCCATACCAGTTGATAGTATCTGCAGGGTAACTTAGGTTGCTATCTACAACACTTGCTTTGCAGAACTAGACTCGCACTTAAAACCACCCTTTATCCACCTGGGGTGCTAGGTATAACCGTGCCAAGGTTGCGACCAACCCCCGATTGCTCGCCTGAGCAATCATGGGCACGTCTGGAACGTGCCTCTCAGCTCAACGAAAGATCTCAGCTCAACGCAAGTTTCAATTTGTATGCGAATTTAAGAATTCCAAACCACAACCAAACATTCTCTGATGCTTTAAATGTCGTTCTGGCTTTCTCATACCCTGTTTTAAGTCTTTGCAAACGAGGCTTCCATTTTTTTCCCTTTCTTTAACAACTTTTATTTTCATTTGGTGGGACTCTGGTCTGGATTTTGCGGGAATCTTCTGTTGAGCTGAGATCTTTCGTTGAGCTGAGAGAGGCACGTTCCAGACGTGCCCAAGATTGCTCAGGCGAGCAATCGGGGGTTGTGACGGAGTCACAACCTTGGCACGGTTACAAGGTGGAGCAAGGCCTCTGCAGCCTTCCCGGTATCCTTGCTTTGGCATGTGCTAGAATGTTGTGTTGCTGGCATCGTGTTGGATTCTGGCCTTCTGAGTGTTGGGCTGACATTTTTTTTGGCGATGGCTGTGTTGCACGAAAACTCATGCCGCTTTGCCCGCCAGTTCTACAAGTATTAATAGATTGGAAGGTCTTGAGGCATCCATGAAGTTCCACCAAAGACACCGCTTTCCTTCAGTCTTCAGGAATTTCGATTTTCGATTAACTCTCATCCACCGCCTACACCCTAAGCAGCAAAGAACTAAAAATGTCGCAATCATTCAGCAATAATTACAACTCTTTTAACGCGACTAATATTAACTATAGCATTGCCGATGACCGACCTAATATCCTGGCTTGGCTATCCCAACTAGATCCCAGGTTCCGCCATCAGGACATCCAAAGCCGCCGGGTCGAAAGCGTTGGGGAATGGCTTTTAGAAACCGAGGAGTTCAGAAGCTGGTACGCCAGGAGCGAGGGAGGTAAACCCAATAACGCAGTTTTGTTTTGCTATGGAGATCCGGGGGTTGGCAAAACCTATATTAGGTAGCGAGAACGAACCCTAAAGAGTGGGAGAAAAAAGGCAAGTGCTGACAAGTGACGATACTAGCTCCTTGGTAATAGACAATTTGTGTGATCGGGCTAGAGCACAGGATGCGACCGTGGCATGTTTTTATTTCGATTTCGCCGCGCAAAACGAGCAGTCCCCCACGAGCGTGCTGGGATCTCTGCTGAAACAGCTTGTTTGTGGGCAGGGGGAGATCCCGGAGGAGATATCACGAGCATACGAGGACCAAAAAAATGCCATTGGTGGCCGGGGACCACGTCTCTCCGATATTGTGAAAATGATACATACTGCCTCTTCCAAACGCCACACATTCATATGCATTGACGCTTTAGATGAGTGTGTGGCAGGGCATTTGGTCAAGCTTCTCGGCTCGCTAAACCAGATTATTGAAAAGGCTCCGGGCGCTCGGATATTTGTGACTGGGAGACCACACATTCTGCCTGAGATCGAGAGGTGTCTTAAAGGGAGAGTAGCGAGTGTATCCGTAAGTCCTAAGAGAGATGATATCGTTACATACCTTCGTAGTAGGCTGTACGAAGACACAACCCGCGATGCGATGAACAGTAGTCTGGAGGCGGACATCCTAAAAAAAATTCCCGCAGATGTTTCTGAAATGTAGGTTAAGCAACAATCCCATGGAGTCTGCCTCAAGATCCCCACTGACAGATGCATATTTAGATTCCTGCTAGTTTCGCTGAATATCGATGCGATCTTGCAAGAACCCACAATCCACCGCAGGCGGCAAAGGCTCGGCGCTATGACTGATGGCTTGGGGCTGGAAGGTTCTTATGGTGCAACATTAGGTCGGATAAAGGGACAAGGGGGGGAGAAAGCAAGACTTGGTATGGCCACTTTAGTGTGGATATCTCACTCGGAGCGGCCTTTGAAGGCCGATGAATTGTGCCATGCCCTGGCAATTGAAACTGGGTCGCCGAATATCAACAGCGACAACATTCCTTCAATGGCGACAGTGCTAGCCTGCTGTCAAGGACTTGTTGTCGTGGACAAGGAGGCTTCCACGGTCCGGTTAATTCACGCTACGCTCCACGAGTACCTCCGGGCTCAACCCGACATTTTTGATACAGCCCACTCGACCATTGCAGAAACCTGCTTAAGCTATCTGAATTCCCAACAAGTCAAAGATCTCTCCACCGCTCGCTCCCCCGATCTCCAGGACATGCCCTTTCTCGAATATTCTTCTCTCTATTGGGGAACCCATGCAAGGCGGGACCTTTCAGAATGCGCAAAATTACTTGCGCTGAAGTTATTTGACGACTACAATAATCACATATCCGCGAAAATCCTCTTAAGCAGGCAAGTGACGTACTCGCACTTTTCTGATGCTGACAAACCCTCCTTATTCAGCGGTCTACACTGTGCATCAATGCTCGGGATCGTTGAGGTGGTGGCTATTTTAGTGGAGGTGGAAGGTTGTGATGTCAACCAAAGAGATTGCGTGGGTAATGCTCCTCTGGTTTGGGCTGCTTTGGGTGGGCACGAGGGGGTGGCGAAAATACTGCTCGAACGGGATAACGTCAACCCGGACAAACCAGATAGGTATGGTCAAACGCCGCTCTGCTGCGCCGCTGGGAACGGGCACGAAGGAGTGGTGAAAATGCTCCTCGAGCGGGACGACGTCGACCCCAACAAACCAGATCTATACAGTCAAACACCACTTGATTTTGCTGCTCGGAAGGGGCACGAGTGGGTAGTGAAAGCGCTGCTCGGATGCGGCGAGGTCAACCCCGACAAACCAAATAGGTACGGCCAAACACCGCTCTATTGCGCTGCTTGGAATGGACATGAGGGAGTGGTGAAAATGCTACTCGAACGGGACGACGTCAATCCCGATAAACCAGATCAGTACGATCAAACGCCATTTTATTGTGCAGCTCAGAATGGACATGAGGGGGTGGCGAAAGCGCTTCTCGAACGGGACGACGTCAGCCCCGGTAAACCAAATAGGTACGGTCAAACACCGCTCGATTGTGCTGTTAAGAATGGACATGGAGGTGTGGTGAAAATGCTGCTCAGGAGGGATGACGCCAACCTTGACAAACCAAATCACGGGAGCCAAACACCGCTCGATTACGCTACTCGGAAAGGGGACGAGAGGGCAGTGAAAGCAATACTCGAATGGAACGGCTTTGGCCCCGAAAAACCAGATCAAGAAGGCCAAACGCTACTCTGCCGCGCTGCCCGGGAGGGGCAAGAGGGGGTAGTGAAAGCGTTACTCGGGCGAGACGATGTCAACCCCGATAAGCCAGATAGATACGGCCAAACTCCGCTTTGTTGCGCCGCCTGGGATGGACATGAGGGAGTGGTGAAAATGCTGCTCGGACGGGGCGGCGTCAACCCTGACAAACCAAATATGCACGGCCAAACACCACTCTGGTGTGCTGTTTCGGAGGGGCACACGAGAGTGGTGGAAACACTACTCGAAAGTAACGACATCAACCCCAACCAAACATATTACAGGGGCCAAACACTGCTCTGCCATGCCGCTTGGGAGGGGCGTGAGGGGGTGGTGAAAGCACTACTCGGACGGGAGGACACCGACCCCAATAAACCAAATATCCGCGGCCAAACACCACTCTGGTGTGCCGCTTGGGGTGGGCATTCCGCAGTGGTGAGAGCGCTACTCCGACGGGACGACGTCAACCCCAACAAACCTGATAAAGACGACCGGACACCACTTTCCTCTGCGGCCTGGAAAGGATACGAGGGTGTAGTGGAAGCACTACTCCGACGCGATGACCTCAACCCGAACAAGCCAGACAGCAACGGCCAAACACCCCTTTGGTTGGCAGCTCTAGGAGGGCACGAGAGAGTAGTGGAAATGCTACTCGAACGCGACGACGTCAACCCGGACAGGCCAGATAACGACGGTCAAACGCCATTTTGTTGCGCTGCTGAGAATGGGCACGAGGCAGTGGTCCAAATGCTACTTGAACGGGACGACGTCAGCCCAGACAAGCCCGACAACGACGGCCAAACCCCACTTTGTTGTGCAGCTTGGAGTGGCCACGAGGGAGTGGTAAAGGTTTTGCTCGGACGGGACGACGTCAACCCAGACAAACCAAATAGGTACCACCGAACACCACTCTTTGGTGCCACTTTGAACGGGCATGAGGGAGTGGTGGAAATGCTGCTCGAACAGGGCGACGTCAACCCTGACAAGCCGGATCACGAGGGCCAAACACCACTTTGTTGTGCTGCATGGAGGGGGTACGAGGGAGTGGTGAAAATGCTGCTCGAACGAGCCGACATCAGCCCCGACAAACCAGAGACTGATGGCCACACACCGCTCTCTTGCGCTGCCGAGAACGGGCACGAAGGGGTGGTGAAACTACTCCTCGAACGCGACGACGTTAACCCCGACAAGCCGAATAACAGCGGCCAAACACCCCTTTGCTGTGCTGCTGTGAGCGGGCACGAAGGAGTTGTGAAAATACTACTCGAACGGAACGACGTCAACCCCGATAAAAAAGATAATAATGGCCGAACACCACTCTGGTGGGCTGCTCAGTATGACAACGCAGGGGTGATGGTGCTGCTGCGGCCCCGGTTTCTGCGGGCGTGACCAGAGATCTTCATTTTAATTACTTATTGTTTCCATATTTGTGGTTTCCTTACTGTTTCTACAATTCCTTTCACCTCTTCCCTCGCCTCTAAACTGTAAGCCCAAGGGCGCTCCGGATATAGAGAAAATAAAAATACTATAAAGCGCAAGTGCTTCTCCCGTCAGTGAAAAGCGATGTAAAAGTTCCCTATTGACCAAGTCTGATAGTGATTAGTTCTCTCACCATAGGCATAGTTAACCTATTTAATGAAGATCATGCACACTGCCGCTACTCTACGGGCAGGTGGGAGCTTGAAGATGAGATTGGAGGCTATCCACTCTCTCTAGTCCCTATCAACAAGGCTTAATACAGTATGGTGTCTTTTGTATAAGGAATTAACTAGCATTCCAGGGGTACCGGCTCGCCTGAAAAGCTTACAAATCTATGAATCTAAACTCTTCACGGCTGGTATTAGATGTAAATGGCCTGTACGGCGTATAATTTTGGAGAGCAGTGCTCCCCATCCGCTGTTCCCCCCCGCCCCCCCCGGCCCGCCCAGGCTCAGCTTGGCCCCAGAATGCACTGCAAAGGTTTCTTCCCCCAATATTGCTCAACAGATAGAGTAGGGTTAGAATCTCTATCCCTTTTTGCCGCCTGTACGCCCCCTAATACGCGATATGCCCATCGGTATCCGTAAGATGATAGAAGCATCTCCTATACCGGGAAAGCGATGAAGGTTTTGTGCCGCAGCCACCAGTCCCTGAAACCTAGATGACGAAGGGGGTTTAGGAAAACTTCATGACCTCTACATCCTAGGGCTGCGGGAGACAGCATGAGGGATAACCTTACTACCAGCGTTACAGGTCCTGTATGATATGAGCTAACTTCTTTCCGTCGTATGATAGCAGCCTTATATTGTCCCTTCATGAGTCGTCCAACCTGCGCACGAGGATGTAAGGTTGGCTTCAGCTGGAGTGTAGGATATGGCATTTCCCCTCATAGTGGTAATTTGTCTACTCCCCCATCTCCCATGCCCAGTACCACTAAGGTGGGCCTCTGGTAGTATTTCCCTGCCCTCCTAGCGTCGACCTGTCTTCGTTCTAGGAGTTGGTTTGCCACTCCCTCAGGCCCAGTGTTCTCAGCCGTCCGGGGCCCCCGTAGGGCCCGACGGGGGGACTGCCAAGACCCCCGGACGAGACGGGACGGCAAAATGTAGTCCGTCCTCGTCCTTTAATTCCCAGGACGGCCGTCATTAGCAAGGACGACGAGCCCCACGACCTGAGACAACTTCTGCCAGGGGACGGCAGGTAACTACATAGGACTGCCGGGGACGGCGGGGGACAGTGGGGGACGGCGGAAAACAGCGGAAAGCATCGGATAACAGCGGAAGATGGCGGGGGACGGCAGGGGACGACAGAGGACGACAGAGGACGACGGGGGACGGTGTGGGACGGTGGGGGACGACACAATGCCGTCCGTCCTGGTCCTTGGCTCTTGCTTGTCGGGCAAGTTCAGGAAAAGACGGGACGGGACGACGAAATGTCGTCCGTCCTCGTCCTTGCCC